>Ga0307517_10002920_pt1 | contig 27055 bp, 29 predicted proteins | sample 23_EM_MG_FD_194515 | JGI IMG/M metagenome (GOLD analysis project Ga0307517, IMG submission 194515) | Populus trichocarpa ectomycorrhiza microbial communities from riparian zone in the Pacific Northwest, United States - 23_EM | ecosystem: Host-associated > Plants > Roots > Unclassified | place... | reverse complement strand
ATTTCCCCTCAGTTAGAGCGACTATCACTGGTTAAAGTCGGACGAAGGGTCTCTTTCGATGACAACCAGCGACTGCCTCCTAAGCGGATCTTTCGCCTCCAGAACCTCACTATGCTCAAGCTAGACGACGATCCAGAGGCTGTTAGATGTATTCTGGCCCGTGTGGATGTTCCTGCTCTCACTAGCCTCAATATCTTTTCGCGCTCTTTACACCGCGATGTCGCGCGGTGTCTCAATTCCTTCTTTCCCGACGATCATCTCCTCAAAAGACTCTACTCGGGCTCTCCAGCCCGGGTGCTCTCTTACGAATTGTACCCTCACTCTATCGAATTCAACATTGGTAGCTGCCAACTACGATTTTCACTGGTCGATGGTGCGGACGTTCACAGCACTGTTGCCGCCTGTTTGCTACCGATCCTGCCACCTGTAGAGACCGTCAGATATGACATCGGCTTTCCAATATTGGACAAAGGAGAGTGGAGGAATTTTTTCGCATCGCATCCGGAAGTGCGTTCGATCGAATGCCTAGGCGATACTGTGTCCGAGTCATTTTGGGATGCATTGTCACCCGCCTGCGAGGACGGTCAGACTATTCCGTGGCAGAAACTCGAATCGATCGTCCTTCGTGTGTGCAGTTACATCACGGGGTTGGCGTCCCTCTTCAGCTGTCTTCAGGACCGCAGAAGTGCCGGGTTTGAACTGAGGCGGCTCGAGGTGAAGGCGGAGGGGGGCAACTGGGTTGGCTATGAGATGATCGAGGATTTTCGTCCTCTGGTTAGGGTCGTAGAAGTTGACTTTCGCGATGACATAATACGGAGGGTGAGTCCAGTTCCGATGGGCGAACTGGATAAGCGCTTACTGGCTCCCAGTGGGGTTCCCATTTCGCCCACAAAATACATTTCGAAGACGGAATCTAGTGTATGGGTGTGATCCGTGCAGCCCTTGCAGACAATAGTCACTATAATATGTAGCATGTGCCCGTCAGATTTGTATTTGTTTGTTCGCGAATGACTACTTACCTCGCACCAACACCGTGAACACATAGCGACGCCTGTCCCGTGATCTCACTGTGAAATGCGACGCGCCAATACCGTAAAAACGCAATGCAACAACGTAGTGCGCGCCAGAAAGTATTGCAGTAATCCTCAAGTAGAACAAACCCAAGAGTTGGGGAGCAGAAGACTGGACCGGTTCAAGGGTTGCGAGAGTCCAAAGTCGGAATTTTGGGAAAATTAGATGTTGGCCGAAAGCACTCAACGGTGCCGTCGCAATGACATAGGAATCTAACGGGTCCGTTGGGTCTTTGAGGTGCTGAGCGTCGAGCAAGGTAGGCGCGAAAACACAAGAGTGATCGAAAAAATAGCGGAAAAGTCCGTCGTGCCAACTTATCTGAACATCGCCCGCAGTGACTGGAGGCAATGAGGTACTATTTCGCAATAGAAATATTGACCTCATGCTGAAGTTTGGATCAGTTCTTTCACAGGAAAGTCGAACGGGAAACCCTTGAAATTAAGATGATGAAATAGATAGGAGCTGCTCTCATTCAATAGCATATGATGGTGCTTTACATTTCTCGATTCGCTTCGCGCCCCGGATGCCGATTCAAACTTCAGCACAAAATCACTATTCTTTCGCGGACAACTATACCATCGCCCCCGGTGGCCATAACGGGCAGAGGTCTTTTGCGCAGCCTTCTGATACGTGCGGTGGCACTACGCACGGTCGCGCCAGGGACTCGAACGGATGATATATTTTATCCTGGTTCACATGGGTTATTGATGGGTTACATCAACGGTATTCTATGTCCGTTTTCTGTGAGTATAAAATGTGTTCAGGATTGACCTATGCTTGGGTTGAGGACTATCGCCATGGGCCTCTACACGAAGTCTGCTATTTCTCGCTGTTGCCGTCGCGCAAACATTCGGAGCAATCTACGACCAAGTCTCCCAGCTCCCAACGCATACCTACGATTATGTCATCGTTGGAGGCACGTTGCACGAGACTGCGCCATGAACTGGAAGAACTCAGCAACGATCGTTCTTAGGTGGTACTGCCGGCAATGTAATCGCAAACCGTTTGACCGAAAACAGTAACGTTCAAGTGCTCGTCCTGGAGGCTGGAGGAAGGTGAGCTCCACCAGCATTCATTGCACCAATGACAACAACGCTCACTAAGCCGTAGCAACGAAGGTATCGTTGCGTCCATCATCCCACTCCTGGGTCCATCTTTGGCACCGTCAACCGTGAGTTCGATTAGCCGCAACCGCGTTTTTCAAAACAGCCATACGACTGGAATTACAGTACAGCACCGCTACCTGGTCTCAACGGCCGTAGCATTCCTTATCCCCGCGGGAGGGTCTTTGGTGGGTCAAGCTCCACCAGTAAGCCGCTGATCTGCCCGTATCGCAGTTACACCACGTTTACTTTCCGATCCCGCCCAGACTACACGGTGTACACTACCGGTTCCAAAGATGACTGGGATAACATCAATAGAATCACTGAAGACCCCGCCTGGACCTGGGATGCAATGGCACCCTATCGTGATTTAAGCTAGAGATACGTCTCGCCGAACGATCACCGCGACGATGTCAGTCAGACGCTGGAATTTTCTCTCCTCCATTCTTATCACTCTTCCCAGACGAACCAGTGCCTCCCGTCGGCACATAGTCGTGACGGGATGGTACCAATCAGTCTTCCTGGATACTCATGGCCTATTGACTCGAGAGTTATTGCAGCCACTACTGAACCTTCCTTTACATCCGACTTTCCCTTCCAGCGGGACATGAATACCGGAAACACCGTACGCTTTACAATGGTTATCATATTATCCGGGCAATTTTTAAATTGGCTTTCGTTCTGGGGAACAGATTGGCTTTCGTTGGGTACCGGGCACCACTGGCAACGGCCAGCGCAGCAGTTCTACCACCACCTACGTTGGGCCGAATTACGTCAATCGCCCGAACCTGCACATCCTGGTTAATGCTCATGCTACAAAACTCCTTGAAGCAACCGACTTTCGTGCCACGACTCGTTTCAATGCGGTTGAGTTTGGAACTGGACCTTCTAGTAAGCTGACAAGCCCGCAATCACATGCATCCTCTCGTTTACAGGGCGCCAGGTCAAAGGTGGGAAGTGACCGCCCGTAAGGAGGTCATTCTGAGTGCAGGGGTCTTCGGCACTCCACAACTTCTTACGCTCTCCGGAATTGGAGATCCAGCCGAACTTAAGAGTTTGGGTAGTGTCGACCTCCCCTCAGTTGGTAAGAACATGACTGACCACACATTCCTCGTGAATGCGTGGCAGATTAATACCAATGAGACCTTCGAGACCTACCTCACTCCCGACGCCCTCCCTCAGAGCATTTAGGAATGGAATCAGACTCACCAGGGACCACTCTCATGGACAGTTATTAACCAGATGGCTTGGATGAGGCTTCCCCAGAATGACCCGATTATCCAGACTCATGGAGATCCTTCCTCCGACCCAACTTCTGCCCATTACCAACTCATCTGGTTGAACGGGTGAACAGTCCCTGGGGTCCCTAAACCGGAAGGAAGCTGGATGTCATTGGCTACCAATCTCATTTCCCCAACTTCCCGTAAGTGTCTCTTTCTGTTCACCCCCTCTCACCATCTTTTGGACCGGATAGGCGGGACGGTAAAACTCAGGAGTTTGGATCCGTTTGACTCTCCCATCATCGATCCTGATTATCTGGGCACCGACTTTGACATCAAGACTATTGTCGCCGCCCTCAAAACCGCTAAACGGTTCCTCACTGCTCAGGCCTGGAAAGGGTTTGTTGGCGATCCGTGGGTGGATCTGGCTTCTGCGAACACAGACGAGGAGTTGGTTCAGTACGCCAGGAACCACGCTTCCACGTGCGTTGAGATTCCGGATAATTTCACTCTCGGATCTCCTGACACCAGCGATTTGGTGTAGTGGCGTGCACGCCGTTGGAACCGCAATGATGTCTCGGCGTGGGGATCCGTGGGGAGTTGTGGACCCTGACTTGAGGGTAAAAGGGACGAACGGGCTTCGCGTCGTTGATGCGAGTGTCTTGCCCTACGTTCCTGCTGCTCACAGTAAGTCCTTCTCTATATCGTGGAGGCCGGTGCCTGACTTTTGTCAACAGCACAAGGGCCGGCGTATCTCCTTGCCGAGCTTGCTGCTGCGAAAATAAAGGCAGGATGGTGATGGTTTGTCGATATCCTTAGGGGTACCTCGAAAAACCGCATAGGTCCTCTTGCTTTTATCATCATGTACACCCTGCCATCAATCTTGCCTCTCGTGCTCTTCGTCACCATCAATTGTTTGCTTGAGGACCCCGGAGCTGATCAAAGTCCGCTCGAAGTAAGCAGGGGTATCGGCGGCATTGACGGATGGAAAACGCGTCCTAGGGTGAATGGTACGGTAGTCTGGATGAAAGATAGGCATTCGGCTATGGGGCTATCCGTGTCCAATGGATACTTGGTCGGTCAATATATACTCTTAATAACGAACCCTTTAACACCTGACGAGCGTCGTGAAGCTCGGTCCTGGAACACATAACCGAACAATCTCTGTCCGGTTCGACCACCCCCTCGTGACAAGGAATTGTACATACCTGTCCCACGTAGGGAGTTATATTATACATATATGCAACCCGACATAATACCCACGACCCAGCGATACAAGCCCTTATCCAACCTCCAGAGGTACCAAGGGCCGTAACTTCATGTGAAAGAATACAACGAACATCCGCCCGTTCTATTTGATCCCAAACAGCGTTTTCTCTTCAGCAGTCCACTCGAAAACAGGTAGTGGGTGAGCCTCGGTGCTGAATACCCATTTCTCTAGGTCGATCGGATCATTATCTAAAAACGTGAGGTAAAGATATTTGAGCCTAGATCCAGTCCGCGTCAGCCAGGTTCATCCAGAAGTGAAGGTGGAACCTACGTTTCCGCAAGGAAGTAGCTGCCAAAATATAAGGCGGGAGATTTTGTTATTTAGCAAGAGGCGTTGGATATTTGTAGGGACTAATCTTGCGTACCTCGGCATCTCGTCCATCTTGACGACTTTTCCATCTCCTTTGATCTTGACGGAAGAGTAACCGCTCTCGGTCTTTGTATGTTTCTCGATGGAGTTGAAGATCCGCCAAGCGTACTCTCTCCACCGATGTTCCCCTGTCGTCTTCCATAGGAGATAGAGTGATTCCACAGTCTATCGACAGCAATCAGTAATTCTCCGATAGGGGTTCTTAAGGAGCCGCTGACCCACCTCCGGTCTAAGTAAGTACGAACCAACCCTCATCCAATAATCCATCCGGACATATTTGTCGTACTGTGTCTCTGACTCCCCCTGAGGGATGACTACGGGTGCTTTCTTCCCAAGCCCGGGAATGGGCCCACGTCCGCCACGCAACCTCCACTGTTCCATTACCCCCATCCACCGCGTACCGCTACCGATGAACAAAAGCTCCTCTGGACCAAGCCCCGAAGGTTGATCTGCATATGTCAGATAGCAAGTTTCCGCTAAGCCCTTAGCCGCCCACATATGAAGTTTCTTGAGGTCATACTTGGACAACGTCACGTAACCTTCACGGTCTCCGGGAGAAAGATCCGCAGCAAGACCGAGGTAATCTATGCCGAGGGAGGGCAGATCATCGAGTGGGAGGAGGTGGGCACCAAGGGCAAGCAGACCCGGGAAGAAACAAGAGAGGTGTTCGAGAACGCTACTAGGGGGCCCGCGGGTTAGATAGAGGTCGGTGACGTAGAGCATGTTGCGTGTTGGGGAGAGGTATAGGAGATTGTTAATAGCAAAAGTCGTGAACTTGAGATCTGAAAAGTTCAGATGATATTAGGCCCATGACAACGCAGAGACATGAGAAGATTTTTTTTACACAGCTCAAGGTTCACTTTATCAATTCTCCCCGTCAGGAGGTATTGCTTCAGGGTGTTCTCATGTGCGCTGTCTGTAGCTGCCCCCACGGACAGCACCTCTGGAGCGAGGCTAGGTCAAGATGTGTGACAAGAATTTAAGGTTGACTGAAGGGAACCCACGATCGGACGTCTGTCCAGTTTTGAGAGACCAACCTCGCGGAAACATTCCGCCCGTTGCAGTGAGGTTCCCCCCGGCCAATGCGGAATTCACTCGGGCGACCTGGGGTCCCTCAGTGGTTTGTCGCATGAGGCGGATGATGGATGATACATACTTTCTCATAATGTTCCTTCTTTCCCATGGCTTGTGCGACCGCTGTGTACTCTAACTGGAAGCTCGCGATCTCGGCCAGAAAACCACCGGTTGGACCACGCGTCAAACCGCTGAGGCGAGGAGTATTAGGATGGTTGGTCTTGAATGTGTCGGAGAACTCACGAGATCGGGTTGACCTCGAAGTAGGGAAATCCCACGTTAGTATTGAATGCGGGGGAAAGGACACGCGCCAGCTCGTCCGCTTTCTCGAGAAGGATAGGTTCCTTAGACAGTGCGTACGCGGACATCAATCCGCCAAGATATCTGATCACCGTCTCGAAGAATGGTGCATATTCATCCTCCTCCAGGGTAAACCTAGTCGTTTTGACAAGTTCCAAGGCACGCTTGAACTCCTCGTCGAAACCCATTAATAACATGGTATCCAAAGAATCGATTGCAGTGACGCCCCATCCGTTGAACCTTGTAGTGGAGTGAGGAGTGTTGAAGTCAGATGGTGAACGTAACTCACTTGGACTCGGATGAGTTTGTAACTGGAAGGAGTTCGTCTTTCGGGAAAGCATGGGCCTCATAACCGTGATATGCGTGGGCGAAGGCTTGTTTGACCGCGTTGGCTCGGGCAGCCCAATCGGCGTTCCGGTCGGGGACGTCGAATTCGACCTCTTCCTCCGGATAGATCGACCACGGGTGGGATGGGAGCACGTAGGATCGGTAAAGAGTGATTAGGAAACCCAGGCCAACGGCGAGAAGAACGTAGGCGCGCCATGTGAGCCTCTTGAACCATGAACCGGACCCGCGGGCGTAATGGAAGCGAACGTAGGGATCCTGCAACAGCGATGCCATGGATTGGGCTTGTCGCATCCACGGGAGAGAGAGATGGGAGTGTCGGAGAGAGAGCGGTTGTGGCCGGCCCTGGCCTATCCAGCCTAGCGTCATTTAGTCTGCCGCTCGTCGGGGGGTATGGCAACCAATTGGGGATTACGTAAGTCCCCTTCCCGTAGCCATTCTGGGCTGGCCACGGTCGCGCCCCACTTTGGCACTCATCCAAGGCAAACCGAACTTGCCGTGCAAGATCTAAATACTGAAAATAAATCGATGCATATAACTTTCTATAATAAAGCTGATGCGCCGAGTCGCCCCTCAGATAATATGGCCCCATATCCCCGTGTCGTCCTCCCCAGCAGCCACCGCAAGGGCCAGAAGCACCCGAAAGACCCAACACAGACGAACTCCCGCTCAACAAGCCCAAACACGCTGGATGCGCCACCTCCGCCACCCTTCACGATCGCGTCGAAGAAGAAGTGGACCTTCTCAAAAATGATAGTCGACGCGCATCGTTTTTGCTGTACTGCCAAGTTGATTCCCAGGATTGATCCGCCGGCCGGTCCTGGTCAGAAATGAGGGGCTCGTCGTCCTTGTTTCCTTCAGTTTTTCGATCCACCCCGCCCATATTTGCAGTGGCGACTCGTAACATACGAATCTCGTGCTGTTAAACTTTCTCCATACCCTGCCGCATCTGTATTGGCTAGTGAGTACGTTTTGTCGGCTACAGATTATGTTCCCAATTTTTCGCCGCCGAAACAAATAAGGCGTAGGGCCGACAGGCGGCACAGCCCGGGACGTACAGCAAGGGCATTGTATTAAGTACATAAAGACGAAGACAGGAATCAAGTCAGGGTGACTTCAAAACAATGGTTGATCGCAAATGAATGTTGAAAAACTGCTAGTACACGGTATTTCACGAGACAGAAAAGTACAAAATCATGAACGAATCACACAGCACCAATATATACAACTTCGAAGTATACCAGTCATGCTGGCACGGTCAGATCCCTGCAGAAAGATGTATGAGTGGTGCAGAGAGCTGCGGCGGGAAGCAAAAAAAAAAAAAGAAGCACAAATGAACGGGGACGACGAGTCAGTGCCACACCTTCAATGCGTCGTGGTAGGTAATGAGTGCATTGGTCTCGTAGTAGAGAGGCCCAAACAAATCAGTCAACCAGAGGCCAGAGACTGATCGTGCCCAGTCTAGAATGGACCAAAACTAACGAGTTCACCACTGCATGTAACTGCGAATGATACCCGCCTCAATAGTGAACCCAATGTCGTCCACGATGGACAACAAAAAACGCGCACAACTTATCATTTGCATCCACCCCGGCAACCCCCGACAACTCCCATGGTATGGGGCCCCTGGTGAGCTTAGTGTCATCGGAGATGGGGAACTCCCCCACGTCGAGCTGATGGGAGAAATTTCAGTAAATCGGCCAACAATATGAAAGGCGTACTGGGGCTCGCTGGCAAGCACAGTGTGAGGGGTAAAAGCAACTCGGGAGCCGAGCCTTCGCAGGCATGACACTCTGCTGCCACAATCCGTGGAAGATCTGCCTCGGCCCATTGCTGGTGTGGTAAAGCACGTGTCGGGGCTGTAGTAGACATATGAGGACACCAGGAGGGAGGATAATAAAACAACAGGGCACATACCCAATGAACACGAAGCACGGGGAGTACATGACTTGCTTGAAGAATGAATCATTGATCGGTTGACAGCTATGTATATGAGGGGGGAGCACCTGGGGAATCTCAAGCGCAAGGTCAGATACGAACGAGTAGCGGTCAATAAAGAGAGGTTGGCAAGGAAGTGTCCAATCGGATCCAAGAAGCACATGAGATCGGAGACCGGACGAAACAGCGAGGTTGATTCGAAAGAGGTAGAAACCATCCACAGTAGGGACCTTCATGTCAACAGAGGAGTGTTGGCGGCCACATCCATCAAAGAGACTGGGGAGATTGAGGCCGCAGACGACAGAAGTAGATATTTGTAATACTTCAGAAGTTACATTGATAGAGTGAAGCTTTGCTCTCCACAAGGATACAGTGGTGGGGATTAGTTGTCGTGGTGGGGAGGCAGTGGAAAGTGAAGTGGGCACGACGTCGCGCGAGTGTTTTACTTTTATTGCGGTCGAACAGTGAAACAGTGCATGTGCTTGGCAAAAGAGGGCAGGCACGTGATCGTCACAACGTGACTGTCACGTTCTTACCGTAAAATCACAAATTTGTACAATAAAAGTCCCTAAGACCCTGGACGTAAACGTCCCGGGAATGTAAACGAGAACCCGATCATTGACCCGGTTGCCGGTCATCAGGGGTGTTTGGCGTGTCCTGGATTTGTAAGCGGTCACGATCTCGTGCAGCCGTTACCGGTCATCCTCTCTACCCCTTACCACGACGCGTCCAACCCCCCTAACTGTTATCTACCACTTACGACGTGACTTCCCAAAGCAACTCGTTTTCATTCTCAGAAACAGGGGAGGAGCTTGTACGTGAAGTTCTCCGGGATCTCTGGCCCCACACGTCGCAAGGCCATCAGATCGAGGCCGTGGTAAAGTTGCTGGATGGTATCGACGTCCTTGCAATCCGCCCCACCGGCGCGGGCAAGATCGCGATCTTGACAATGTTCATGCTTATTCTGAATCACATGAAATCCAACCCAGACCTTTTCCCATCGCATTGTGGGCGGTTTCCGGAGGAGCCGATCATAGTCATCGTGTATCCGACAAACTGCCTTGAGGAAGAGCAAGTTGATTTAGAGACAAATTCGCTTTATGAACTGAAAAACATGTGTTTAGGCTGCTACGTTCAGGGAGGCAGGACTCACAGCTGTGGTCATCAATGCCCAGACACCCAAACGCTCCGACATGTGTACCAGAGCAGGCGAGGCTGGGTCGCGGATCCTTCTCCTGTCACCCGAACAGTTGATATCCAAACACTTGGAGAGACAACACAACGTTCCGCAGACAGGTGTGCTTGCTTGGTGTAGACAAAGTTCTCCTCGATTCCTGGGGGGAAAGTTTCCGGAAAGCGTATCAATAGATCCAGCATCAGCAATCTGCTTGCCGAGCAAGCGAGTCGGGTAGAAGATTTTGAGTGGAGAACCCAACGCTTAGACTCAAGATCGACTCAAAAACCGTTCCAAAACCGACTCGATTGCCTTCTTGCCGAGCAACAGAGGGGGAGGGATTGCTGATGCGTCTTAGCGACTGGTCTCGTACGGTCTTCGATCTGATTTCCGGCTTGACACTTCCCCCCAAACTCAACTTTACCGACTACTGACCGCTACTACTATGCGAAAGGGCCGCCTATCGTCCTTGGCGAAGGGTTCAACGCGACGCTCACTCGACGTATTGCGGAGAGGTATGCCAAGCCTCGGGCTGCGAAACGCGAACCAAAAGTGTACAGTACATACGGGTGGATTGCACGTCGACCACAGGAATGAGTAGAGGCTGAGCAGAGGGTGGCCGAGGGTTGCACACTACCCGAACGTCCGTACATATCAAATCAAAATCGTCGTTCAGCGTTCACTCATCTTCTGCGGGGCGCGTAACCGAGGTCGGCCATACTCCCGCAGAGCCCGGGAGGTGGGGGATGAGTGAGGGTGGTGCCATTTGGTACATTATACAAGATTCTACGCTACCATTCGGGCAGTCTTATACTGTAATGATTGGAGTCTGGTCGCTGCAGAAGAGATGTGAACGACGAACTCGGATGCGACTCGAAGGCATACCCACCACGCCAACTTCAATCGCAACTTCCGTCTGCAGGACCATCTTTCCACCGTTCATCCACCTTTGTGCAATCAAACTTCTCCTTCCCTAGCCTGACATTGACGTCGTTATGCCTCTCGCACAACCACCGGCTCAACTCGAATCTGTTTCTAACTTTGGGTGGATTCTCCTTCATATTCTCCCCGAGGTGAGAGGCGCAGTGTCCACATGGGTAAAGCAGCGGAAGAGACTTCAGCAAGCTCAGCATGGACGCCCGCTGTGTCGGTGTGGGGTTCTCCGGATAGTAAGCGGCGGTGGTGTGTAGGAACGTCCATGTAGCGCGACCGAGGTCTTCAACATCTGGAGGGCAGTTCGCTGGCCGAGTATCGGTATCCGTCGTGGCAGCTACCGTCGTGGCAGCTGCGGTCCCAGCAGCTACGGCCTTCTTGGATTTGAACGTGCCTGGTTGTTTCCAGTTCCGAAAAGCCGTGCAGATCTTACACGGCTTTCCGTCCGGCCCAATGACCATCCCTGGGGGCAAGGGCTGGCTTTTCGAGGTGTCCGAAGCGGGATGGTTCGGGTCACCCATAATGGTGGTTTGTGCTGAGTGATCAACGGTGCCCGACGGCCTACAGGCGGAAGGCGTGACGTAATCGCGGCTCGAAGGCGTCCTCTACCCAGTGGCCTAAGAGTGTTTCTGGTGCTACGACGCGTAAGGAAGACACACAGGGGATGTCCGGAGACAGAATGCACTGGAGTGTGAATCCAGAAAAGAGTTCGCGCCCAAATGAAAAGACCGCGGACCCAGAGTGCAACCGGATCTGCGTCATCTGGCTCCCCAGCGCGAAAACACGAAGACCCAAGCCGAACCCTCCCCCATCTCGTTCAATCTGGCGACGTCCGCCTATCCTGAACCCCACTGAACAGTCCAGGACGAACTTGAAGGACATGAAACTCACGTGACAGACACGAACGCGTGACAACCCGTCACTTCGAACAAAGTTCAACACCCGGCTGCCGCCTTCCTCTGCATCACCGACTTCCTCTAGTGGCTTGTCCACCCACTCCTTTAAATACCCCCCGCCCCGGCCTCCTATACAATGTCGACACTGCTGGACCTCTACGAGCCACTAGATGTCATTGGTAATGGATCCTTTGGTATAATTCGGAAAGTGAAACGCAAGTCTGACGGTCTGGTAAGTCAATGCTAGCCACAACCCCTCGCTGTCACTCGACTGATCCACGGGCATAGATATTCGCTAGGAAGGAATTGTACTTTGAGCGCATGTCGGACCGCGACAAGAAACAAATTGTAGCTGAAGTGTAAGCACTCCAGCGTGGCCTTACGACATCCTCGTGTTCATCAAGATCCCAATTCATTAGCAATATTTTGAAGGATCTCCAGCACGAGCACATTGTACGATACCACGACAGATATGTCGACCGGGACGGTGGCGTTCTCTACATCCTAATGGAGTATTGCGGGGGTGGGGACCTCTCGAGTGTGATCAAGCAGTCACAACGACAGAGCAAGCCTATACCCGAAGAGCTCATATGGAACTACTTCATGCAGATCCTGCTCGCCCTCAGCTATTGTCACCATCCTAATGGTCACTCGAGGTCTGGCAGCTCAAGTACGGGTACCGACAACGAAGGCGGAAAGGATAAACGTCCCCAGATTTTACATCGTGATCTCAAACCCGATAACGGTAAGCTTGCACATCACGCTAAACCCCACGATCATCATTGACCCCGGATAGTATTCTTGGACGAGAACAATAAAGTTAAACTTGGTGACTTTGGCCTTTCAAAAGCCCTCTCCCAGGCTAGTTTTGCACAAACATACGTTGGGGTGAGTGCGTTCGTAAAGCAAAAATCAGGGAACGGTTCTGACCTCCCACTTTCCCAGACACCTTACTACATGTCACCAGAGCTCATGCAGGAGAAGGCCTACGATTCTAAATCCGACATCTGGTCCCTTGGTTGCTTGATATACGAGCTATGCGCGCTAAAACCGCCATTTCACGAGGCCAAGACCCACTCGGAACTGAGTATCCTGGTACGCAACGGTCGTATACCCCCGCTCCCTCGGGGATATAGCCAAGCTCTCTCGAATATAATCAAGGCCATGCTAAGTCAGAACGTACGTCATTCCGATCCGATCCCTGACAATATCAAAACTCATTTACTCAGCCTGCAATGAGGCCATCGGCGGCACAACTCCTACAGCATGAACGAGTCGACCTCGCATTCAAAGTGACGGAAGCTGAGAAGATGTATGCCCTTTGTAAAACCTTCTTTTGTCAATCGCTGAAAATGTCGTCAGGATCGTCAGGATCAAGACACATCGAGCGGCGGTCGCGGTCAGAGAGGAAGCAGTCCAATCACGCGAAACTGCCCTCACTGAGAAGGAGACCCAACTTGCATCTCTATTGCAACTTAAGGACGCAGAGATTGCTGCTTTACAACAACTTATCGCCAGCGCAGATGAACGACATCGCCACGTGGTCGAGGCGCGGATTCGGGACGCCGTATCACAAAGGGAGGAGGAGCTACGAGCGTTGGTCATGAGGCATCAACAGGAGGTTTCGGCCGCGATGGCGAAACGCGAGGAGGAATTAATGGATGCCGTCAAGCGGAGGGAAGAGGAACTCCGCGTGGCTTGGATCCAACGAGAACAGGAGATCCGAGATGAAATGAGCACCGCGGTTGAAGAGCGGATGGAGTGGGTAAGGAAGCAGATGGAGGAGGTCGAGGAGGAAAGACGGAGATTGGATGCTACCCGAGCCGAGGTTGAGAACAAGGTGAAGATTATCAACGATGGTACTGTTGTGGAAAAGACCGGTATGGGTTTTCATTTATTCGGTATGAAATCGTATCTTATCGCCATCACCCAAGGTGGAAGGAAGGAGAAGACATACCTCGAAGAGGTCAAGAATGTTCTTGCCCCATTATCACGGTTAGCAGCACTGTCACCAGAGGACCCACCATCGAAACCGCCAGTCAGCATGGTTACAAGACCCACGGCCGATTTCAAGACACCACTCACACGGAAGGTCGGCAAGACGCCGTTCGATAATGCCCTCCCACTGGGCTCTGCCATGAAGGGGGTCGTGCTCACGTCGACGGGAGAAACGCTCAGTACACCAGCCCCAGCGCAATTCGCAAACCTGTTTGTTGCCACGCCCAAGGTTGGACTCAACTTTGAGAAGATCTTTGATGAATCCTACGAGGAGGAAGATACCCAGAAACCCGAGGAGCCGGTGCACGATGACGAGACGTCGGAGGCTCCATCTGATACCCCAAGTGCACATCCAACACCGTCGAAACCGGAACGCAAGACATCTTTGTCATCAGCTACAAAGCTCACGAGATCCAACTCGGTTACCGTACTGAAGTCCACTAGTTCCAGCTCCTCATCGACGTCAAGAACCACCTCGACTCGTGCCTCAACTACCCGAACACGCCGGACATCCCTTATACCCACACCACCGACAAAAACAGGGATCACGAGAACAACAAGCGCAGGCGCTGCTGTACACCAACGTTCGAGTTCTGAGCAACCGACCGCTTCATCGTCGAGAACGTCTGTTTCATTTACAGGGACACTGCCGAGGACGAAATCCTCTCAAGTAGCAATCACGCCGTCTTCACCAGCTCAATGGGACCTGCAGGATGAAGAGAACCTTCCGAGTCCGTTTTTGAGGAAAGCGGAGAAGGAGAGGCAACGGGCGGCTACCTTCTCTCATATCAGGGAGCAGCCACAGAGGAAGGTCAAGACCACGACGGGGACTGGAACTCTTCCGAGGAGGAGGCCGAGCGAACAGAACATTCTGCGAGCATATGTGGCGGCGAATGCGTTAAAGGGGGGATCGTAGAATTGTTGCTGTTTGTATACGATATGTCACCTGTTCTCCTATGCACACCGTGTTTTCGACAATGGTATTTGGGCTGTTCGGTTCTCGCATGGCCAGCCGAGGGGTCTGTTTCCTCGTGGCCGACTGGGAAAACAGGCGGGCACGTGTATGATCGGTTTCAAAGGAGGGTGTGGCTCCATATTGCCTCAAGGCTCTTCATATTTTTTGGCCACCAAGATGCTCGTCTCTTTCACTCCCCCATCACGTTCTTGAAACGATCCCCGATGACGGACTATTTCGACTATCAAGGGGTAAACTCTGGCCATCTCGAGGCTGGACCGAGCAGCTTCGTTCGACCCCTCAACCTCGCAGATCGAAAATCCGGTCACACCTCACACACCAGTCGCACAAGCGGCGCGAGCGGCTTAACCTATGCTACCAACGGCTCCGCCCCCATTCCGGAGGAGTCCCCACAGAGTCCCGTCGAGCCTATCAGGGGCATGCCCACCCCCGTGATGTCAACAAAGAGACTACATCTGCCGGGAGAGGGCCAATACGACGATGAGGACGATGAGGATCCGGAGTATATGATGGTGGACGCGGATCTGTCGATGGTCTCGCAGTTTGGTTCCCAGACCCAACCGGCAGGGACGGTGGTGGAGCAGGAACCCCCACCTAGGGTGCATCACAACAAACCCGTGCCGGTCAAGGTGCAGGGTGGCCGCAAGGGGTTTGTGGGTGGATTTGTGTCCGGACTTAGACGCCTACCGAGGTTGTTGCGGAATCAACGAGGCCAGAGCGTTCACCGACAGCCCAGTCACGATACCGTCTTGGAGTTGCCCGGGTTTGGGGAGGACTCGCCAGGCTACGATCCGTTCAGGGCACACCCTCCTACCATCCCACATCATCCTCCACCTGCCCTACACCATCCTCCATCTACCCCACACCATGCGCCGTCCATTCCCGTCAGTCGTCAAGTCACTTCTATGCATTATTCACATTTCACCCATGACGAACGATCCGAGAGCCCCACCTCACGCGATCCCAGAGATTTTGACGATGAAGAACTAGATCACGATCAGCACCACTCAGAGAGTGATGAAGACGACGATGGGCATTCGACACACAAACAATCTACCGCAGCCCACTCCACCCATCGCTCAACGCGCCACTCAGCTCATCATTCCACCCATCACTCGAACCACCCTTCTGGGCACCAATCTAACCAGAACTCGAGCCAGTCTAACCACCATTCTACTTATCCCTCCTCACACCGTTCTGCCTCACCTTCACGCCCACAAACTGCCCTCGATGGAGATACCACCCTCATTCATCAGACGCAGAGCGGCGAGCCTGAACCGGCCGCCATCAACCCACTCCCAACGTCAGACTACAAGAGCATGGCACATGAATCATCCGCTGCGTCCTCAATTGGAAACGCCAATCGGATCCAAAAGTTTGTGTCTGATGTTTTCAATCTACCGTGGGTTGCTGCGCACGTTACCGCCGATTTCATCCCCGAGCGTGACGGACGCATGTATCGTGGGATGGACCCGGATGCGAAAAGGATACCCAAGCCTCCAAAGTCCTGGTATCCCTCTCCGCACAAGGATATCGACTTGTTGGAGGAGGCCGCCCTACCTCAGAGTGCCCCTGTGATGGCCCATCGTCGACAAGATGGGCACAGACGCGCGCTCACGGAGTCGAGTGTCTCTGGCATAACCCAATCTATCACACCCAGTACCACCTACTCCCCTCGTCGTTACTCTTCCACCTCAGAACCTACCCCTCGACACGCGCGACACACCCGTGATTTCAGACACGCACATCGTCATCGTCGCCGCTATCGCGACCATTCACGACCTCACTCCCCTCCCGTTTATCCTGTTCTTGCGAGCCCACAACCTTTGTATTTGTATCCGGGTCCTGCGACTCCCCCTGTCATGCCTATTCCTCAACAGCCGATCGGGTCCTCTGCCTCTTCTCCTAGAAGTAGAAGAGGTCTCACGTCTCCTGCGGTGCCGGTTTACATGATTTCTGTGCCTCCTCCCGTTTACCAACCGATGTCCGGTTTCCCCTATGCGACCCCACAACAAACACAATCACAACCAGCAACGAACCCTCCTACGTCAGGTTAAACATGTTCTTGTATTAGCGCGCATTATGTTTCAACGTTCATGTAGCTTTTTTTTGTGGATTTTGTGTTTGTACTGTTCTAGAATTTCTTGATTCCTACCGTAGTGCTGTACACTGGAGCTAATATATTGACGTCACTTACACTTAAGATGGTTAAGTAACCGGGGAATGCAAGGGCGAAAGAAATTGAGTCTGTAGCGCTGTGCCGTTCATGAGACCCCCGACCCCCAGAAATCCGTGAAAGGTGTACTTTTCTCGATACGACTTCACCCCAGTCGGTCAACGTCACGTACTGTTCGGCGTAACTACGTGCGCATATATAGTTCCCAAAGCCCCCCAGGGTGCCGACAATGCCTTGAACCAACGCGCGTTTGCGGTGAGGTACTGCGAGATCTGGTGATGCCTCCACTCAGGAAAAAACCGATCCGTAGTGTATAAGCGGAAAAACCGTCCAACGGCTTGATGGTCTAGTAGTATGATACCTGCTTCGGGTTGTCTCCCCCTTGTCTTGCAAGGTCATGTGATGTGCGTGCAGGTGGTCCCGGGTTCAATTCCCGGTCAAGCCCTTTTTGCTCAATTACCATTTTTACAGTATCGAAGATTGGCATTTAATTCAAAGTAGGGAGGGGGTAGCAGGAGAAGTGTCAGGGGTACAAAGCCTACCATTTATTCTTGTCATATATCCACCAGAGGATTGATGCCAGGGCTGATAAATGTAAAGGGACCTGGGGGTAATTTACTTGCTCCCTAGTCCAATCCCTTATTTCACATTATCAACAGTTGGACTCCATGAGAGGAGTGTGGTGCCATTTGAAGATGAGGCTGAGGAAATCAATTCTGTACAGAGGAACTGTGACCCCCCATCAACTGGTGCATGTCAATTCTTGAGTCCCACCAACACCTCCAATACCCATCTACTCATACCAACTCAGTAGTAGGAAAGAGTAAACACATGCTTGTCATTGCATGAATCTATGGATTACAGGTGGGTTGCCTCATCAGCATTCAAGATAAGGGTGGTAAAGAACTCAATCATCTCCAACAAGCTGTCTGCAGATTGATCTATAATCAAGATGAGTTGACTGAAAAACACAAGTTGTGATATGAACTTACACTCATTCACAGTGTGAATATTTCCCAGATTTTCCCTCTCCAACCCATTTCCATGATTGTATCGATAGATGTTTTCTGATAGCTTCCAATAGAATTTGGTATCTTTTAGTGTGTGAGTCCACTGGAAAGCTGGGAGGGCAGTTGGTATTACCAGTGTTTCCGGTTATGTAGGCCGGGTACACTTTGATGTTATCATCACCATCCAATTCCCTATGAACATTATACACGCTCTTGATTGTCCCAGACAAGGTGTCAAATGCAACGGAGCCCTTGTATGGGGAGACTGGGGCAGGTTCAAATTGAGTTCCCCAGGGACTGGAAAGAGCGGCGGAACCGTAAAATGGGGCCGACGGGTCCGTGATGACTTCACCAAAGGAGGTGAGTGAGAGATTGAATTTTGCGGCAAGTGGCTTGAGAAGTTCAGTGTCGATATTGATCACTTCAGAGACTGAGCTGAAAGAACGGGGTGAATGGTAACCGGTAGGAGAGACGGAGAATTTACCTATCTGTAGCAACGCGGTGGTTAATAACTGCCCAGGCCTCCTCGGGGAGCGCATTTCTAATCATCAACACTCAGTTGCGCATTCCGGTGATGTGTTTTTGCTTACGATTTGACGCCACCACTGATGATATCGACGGCCCTGGTCGTGCTGACCAGAGCATTGATCAAGGGATCCTGGAAAACCGCAGATTCTACTGCCTCCAGAGCTTCATCAGATTCGATCGAGGCCAAGATGGCCTTCCTCAGGTCTTGATTAATCTCGGCAGAGTGGATGGCAGCGCAGATAAGAGTGTCATAGAACACATTGCCTATATAAGATGGGTTAATGCAGTTGCATTGTACGGGGCTGGAAATCCAGTACTTCGGGATAGCTTGGGGAGGATGGGGTTGGCTTCAATCTCGGTGATAAAAGCGGCCAAGAAACCGATGGTCTAGGCAACGCATTAGAGAAGGACCAAGTGTATCAAATGACCGTTCCCACTGTGTGCTTTGGAGGAATGCTAGAGTGACCTCCTGGAGATGCCACTGACAACTGAACATCAATGTAACCTTTCTCTACAATGGCCGGAAGAGCGACCACAGAACCAAATGTCTCCTGGAACGCTCCTACAGAAGTTGCGTTATTGTAACGCCTTGCATACGCAAAGTTGATGAACCGTACCGCCCTCATCAATAATGAACGCAAATGCCTGCTCGCCAAAGGTCGAGAGCAGATACGTCGAAATTGCTCCAGCGCCCTGGTGCGAATAAGGTACAACTTCTCAAGGTGACCAGAAGAAACTTACTTGCGCTCCGCCTGATTCTTCATCAAACCCAAACGCTAGGACGACCTTTCGAGCCGGCTTGAATCCAGTGGAGATGAGATCCTCAACGGCAGCCCTAAACTACACCTTCAGGGACGCCGGAATGGCTGGCGAGGGTAAACCTACAGTATTCCGATAAGCCCACTCTTGTCGTCAGAACTACCCCGTCCCCATATTCTCTCTCCTGGTGTACATTGTTAACATCGGCCATCACACCCAAGGGACGGTATACCATCATAGTGACCAGAGTAGGGAGGATAATTCCACTCGTCCACGGTATCGGGGTTCACGGGTACAACATCTATCAGGATTGGCTCACCCAATTTCTGAGGAACGAATTACAATAAATACCTTGATGCGCGGTGAACAAGACCGGTTTAAGGTTTTCGTCGGATCCATGCCACACGTAAACCAACCCCCAGGTATTGACCTTTGTCAATAACAAGGTGGAATGTCTGCGGACGGGTTAGAGCCTTGGCTCGGATAAGTTGGAACACATACACAAGGGGGAAAGCTCCCAGCAGATAATCGTGGAACGGCCCAAAAGCGTCCCACCGGGGATCCACACCAACGGGTTCCATATGATCATATGACTCAGTTCTGGGCGCAGTGTTTGGATTCAGCTCAACACCAATGATGAACAACATAGGTACCGAATCCTGACTGCCCCGCTAAGTAACTCTATCGCGTGCGCCTTATATTCATCGGTTGCGGATTTCTCCAGCAAGCTCTTCCAGATTGAGGAGTGTTTAAGGGGAGTAATCGGCTTCACTTGAGGACACAGCGTGCTTGTAACCTGGACAGATAGCTCTGGAACGGCAAGGGTCGGGGCAATCGTGCGCAAGACAAAGGCTCCGGTTCCCAGTGCACCGAGACACAACCCGATCACGAGAGCTCTGGTGCGCTTGTACCTTGACGGTCGGTCGTGCCTGACAAGTGCGACGCTCGTTGGAAGACCGGCAAGGTCCTGTTTCTTCTCTGACATGGTGGTGGTGGTGGTTTGGGAGAGAGGAGACGGGCATGGAAGGGAACCAGCTTGCAATAGTCGCCGAGATCCGAGAATGCCGCATGGAACCCTCAATCATTACCGCGCGGCAATCGCGGTAGATCGCGGTATAAATCACACCAGCAATGGCGCCGTGTCAGAGTCGTTCACCTCTCCGATGACCTACTACTCGTGGAATGACCCTTCAAATCCACTTCGACCCCGCCCTGTTCGTGACCAAGGTGGAAACAGATTCTTGGACAGGAGATGTCGTCCTCGGCTTGCCGGATCTCAAGCCCCCCCATCCGAATTGTGTTCCGTCACGACCATCGACGTCGGAGTGTGCGCAACGTTACTTATAAGTTAACTTGACCGGAACTTTCCCCTGCCAAGTTCCAAGTTAACTTGTCGCCGCTTAACATCTGCTAACTTGGAACTTGCGCGCTTAAGCTGCCGCCGCGTTGCCTTGCCGCCATCATGCTGTCTACCTCGTTATCGACGTCCCGACCATCTCGTCGTTATCATCGTCGCTGTCGCTGTCTTGGTCCGCCTCAACATCATTGTCTCCACCCCCTTCGCCATCACTATCTCGACCCCCCTCCCCATCACCGATTTGGCCCTCTGTTGCCACCATTGCCGCAATCGTCTTCGGCATCATTGGCCAACACCTGTGTGAACGACAAAAAACTTTAAAAAACGAGAAAACATTGCGCGGCGAGGACACTCAAACTTGAGAAAAGCGAAACTAACTTGCGGCCGCATGAAGTTTGCAAGTTAACTTTGTATAGGGAGGCGCAAGTTAAGTTGTCAAGTTAACTTTGTCGGCGACAAGTTAACTTAAGTTAGAAAAGTTAACTTAGTATGAGCCAAGTTAAAAATTTAAGTTACTTTGGTCGCAACCTCGACGTCGGAAACATCCCGTTGCCGCAGGAACCTAATACGTCCTATATCCGTGGTCCCGGGGTTACTGAGAGCGTTCCTTCGCCTAGACAAGTTCGAGTGCGATGATGGTGATTGAGAAGATATTATTGACCACTTGGGGGGAGTTTGCCGACACGTAGATCGTCTTGCATTTTTGAAGGGTTAAACTTGCGAGGACCTATCGAACACCGACGCTACTCATGACATACAACTAAACACTGTATTGGTATTCTTACAAGCACACAATTAGTGGCGTACACTACGGAGCGAAGCAAAAACAACAGGAAGTGAGAGGTGTAAGCAAAACTTGTATGTATGCACGAACAGAGGGACTACAGGGGAGAGAGGGAGCGTGCGCGACAACGGAATTCTAGTAAGCTGCGGTATCATGAGACCAATGTCGTAGAGATATACGTATGGACCCACCGAACTCTGCGAGTTTCCGCCGCACCAGGTTGTGGTCTCCGATGGTGGAAATCACGGAAAACCAAGGGGACATGAGTTCGAACGGGTGCCACTGTACGTCGTATAATCGAGGGAATAATCGAAGGAGGGTCAGAGCGACTATAATCCCACCCTCTCCAGCCATCGGCACAGGACATGATCCAAAAATTGCCGAGCGAAGAGGGCATCCATCATAGTCAGGTCTGGCGTGGGAACGAGGTGAACCTGAGGCATCACATTCGTGCGTGCTCATTACGATGGAGTCGCAGTTGATGTGTGTCTGTAACGTTATCAATGTCTTGCAATGCGTCGCAATCGCGAGGAGGCTCTTCACTGTCAGATCGTCTCCCATCTGCCTGGAGCACGGAACACCTAGTGATAGAACCTCCAGCTTCGGCATTGCCTTGACAAGATGCTCTATATCCCTGTCAGATAGAGAAAAGACGCATTGTCTTCCCCTGCAATCTGCGAATATGACCAGCGAGGTTAACTGCCCAAGGACTAGAAGTGGCGCGATAGAGGCTCCATGAAGAACCCACTCTTCCCCAGGGCACAGGCGGAGTTCCGTGAGTGTCCTGTGGATCCCCGAGTGTTTGAGGTGCGAGGAAAGAGCGGGAAGGGTACCTTCACCTCCCGTGATAAAATCGACCGATAGTTCAATGAGGTGTTTACTTTGGACGTATCGGAGAATTTCAAGCCAAGTAGGAAGCCCACCCATGGAAATGAGCATAGTGCGAAGGAAGGGGAACACCGACGGAGGCAACGGTTCGGTCAATCCCGGTGTACCGCCTCTAAAGGAGAATTCTTGTAGCCCCGGAAGTTGAGCCGCATGGAGAAGAGCCGCCTCGGATATGGGGGAAGCCACACAGAACCTATGGAGTAGATTGGGGTTGCAACTGAGGAGGAGCAACGATACCGCTTCTTGCATTTCGGGCCTATCGAATTCTGGCGTTATTTCGACAGATTCCAGCGAACCAGAGGCTTTGATGAGAGTTCGTATGATAGGCAGGCAAAGTTCGGGAGAGTTATCTCCGAAATGCAGTCGGATATGGGCGAGGCGGGGGGAGACGAGCAGCGGAACGCACGATTGCAAGCGTTCGCTCGGAACGAACAGCCAAGTCAACGACCGGAGAAGCGGTAGAATAGGCGCTGTGGAGAACCTGCGACTGAGGATCCGGATGGCATCTTTGGTAGGAAGGAATGCGAGCGGTTCGGTAATCTCCCGCATCCGACGAGCATAGGTAGAAAACCGGTCCCATTCCTCTTCAGAGGGTTCCACGACAAAATCCTAGGTTGAAGTAAACAATTCTGCTGTTTCGTGATACGATGGGAGGGAAAATTCACAAAATCGCGGTTGACGACTTTCCAAGTGGGAGGTGGCAAGGTGGACGCAAGCAACGTGCCAAGATCGGTCTGTTTCCTCCATAAAGAATCCAAGGCTGGTCCGGAGATGGATTTGCAGCAGCGGGCGAAGGCTATAGCGGATTTGAGCTCGCCGTATGAGACGCTGTCTGCGATGAGACGAATGATCTCGTTTAGACTTAGTGCTTTGTGCATCGCCGTCGAGAAATGATGTTGTGCCTGAGTTGGAGTAGGTCAGCGTAGTTCTTGACCTGTGTCATGTCCCATAACACAATAGCGCAAGCCCAAGTCCAGGACGTTCCACCAAATCTACTGACGAGGGGAACGCAAGCTGCCCACTGTGTGAAAATCTTCTTCGAGCCTGCATTCCATCCATCTAGAAATATGGTGCCACCTTGGAATTTCGGCCTGCACGCTTTCTGCCATGTCATTCTCCCCACTGGACATCCCAACCTCATCCTCAGAGCCGTTCACGGACTATTCTCGATGGAGACTGGTCGTAGACGAGGACGGAAGACATTCCTGGACGTATCTCCGGACTGACGAGGAGTGTGCTAGATGGCCCCAAAAGCCGCTGGACAAGTTTTGGATCGGTTTGCCAACGGTACGTGCGTCAGGCCACCAGTTTCTGCCCTCCATTGACCTCGCGAAGGAATTGCCCAGTTTACCACCAGCAAAAACTCCCCTCGAATCTGCGCGAAATGGGTACGAATACTACAAACATCTTCAAGCGCACGACGGTCACTGGCCCGGAGAATATGGTGGTCCCATGTTCCTCATCCCCGGGCTCACCATTGGGTCTTACATCACTGGGACTCCATTCACCGACGAAGAACGTTGTGAGATGATTCGTTATCTGATGAATCACGCAAACGAGGACGGCGGATGGGGAATGTACGTGTCATACCATCTTTTCACGCGTCTAAATCCTCAAAGCACCGCTTCAGTCACATTGAAGGACCTTCTACCGCGTTTGGAACGTCGTTGAACTACTGTGCAATTCGTATCCTTGGTATGAGCCCAGATCATCCTGTCGCGGTCAAGGCTCGCAACTGTCTGCACAAATTGGGTCGGTCCTTGACCCGTACGCTCGCTTGACTCTGGCTCACTCCTCTTCTCTCCTTCAAACAAGGTTCCGCTTTAGCTGCACCAGCTTGGGGCAAATTCTGGTTGTCCGTCTTGAACGTGTACGAATGGGAAGGGAACAACCCCGTCCCACCGGAGCTCTGGTGCGGCCCTCTCTGACTTTCCCAATTCGCTTCATGTGCTTATCCTTCTTAGGGTTTTACCCGAGTGGCTTCCGTTCCGTCCCCATAGATGGTGGATCCATTGCCGAATGGTATACCTCCCGATGAGCTATCTCTACGGAATCCGTTTCCAGGCCAAGGAAACAGATCTGATTCTTTCGTTACGAGAGGTACGATTGTCCAATGATTCCCCCGACGAGTGCTGAGTTCGTGTCAGGAATTGTATGCCCAGGATTACTATTCCATCGAGTGGGCGGGCCAGGGCAACAACGTCTGCGAAGTCGACCTATATGCGCCCCATTCCGCTCTTTTCGACGGCCTCAACGTCATCCTCGGTCAGTACGAGAAGTGCTCTCTTCCCCCGCTTCGTCGCGCCGCCCTCAACAGGGTTTACGACCTCATACTCACCGAGGACGACAACACCGATTTCCAAGACCTGGGTCCCGTCAACAAGATGATGAACTTCATAGTTCGGTGGCATGTCGACGGACCCGAGAGCGACGCTTTCAGGAGGCATCGACGACGGAGAGCCGATTTCATGTGGCTCGGGAAGGAAGGGATGATGATGACCGGGACGAACGGGAGCCAGTTGTGGGACATCGCTTTCATTTCCCAAGCCATCGTCGAGTCTGGGCTTGGTGCTGAGGAGCCGAACCGGGCAAGTTGCGTGAAGGCTCTGGAGTGGTTGGATCAGGCGCAAATCAAGGGCAACACGATGCATTTCGGAAAGGATTACCGGCATCAGAGCAAGGGTGCCTGGCCGTTCAGCACCCCGACGCAGAGCTACACCGTCAGTGACTGCACCGCCGAGGGTCTGAAGGCCGTGTTGTACCTTCAGGAACATCTCGAGTGCGTGCTGCAGACTCAACTACGCCAGCCTTGCGCCGGGTTCTGACAGGGCTCCTTTCTAGCTTCACCCCGAAGCTGATCCCAAAACAACGGATGCATGATGCCGTAGATGTCATGCTCAGTTTACAGAACTCCGATGGAGGGTTTGCGAGTTACGAAATTATCCGGGGACCACAGTGGCTCGAGCTGCTCAACCCTGCAGAAGTTTTCGGTACGTGGATCAAGTCAAGTCTCATTTCGACCGTGCGCCGAATGTGCTACAGGTCGGATTATGATCGAACACAACTATCCGGAATGCACGACTTCAGTCCTCACAGCGCTTGCCATCTTCAGGAAACACCACCCCGAGTATCGGGCAGCTGACATTGAGTAAGTTCCACGCTTATACTCGCTCCTTCAGCTTATCTGATATCCCCCCCCAGGAACTGCCTCCAGAAGGCGATCGGTTACCTCCACCGAGCACAACAGCCCAGCGGAGGCTGGATAGGAAGTTGGGGCATCTGTTTCACGTACGCCGCACAGTTCGCGCTCGAGAGTTTGTCTCTTGTTGGAGAGACATACGAAACAAGCGAATACTCCAGGAAGGGGTGCGAATTCCTGCTCAACCATCAACGGGAGGACGGAGGTTGGGGCGAGAGCTGGGAGGTACGAAGATTCTTCGTCATAGCCCACGTGCGATAGGCCACTGATCTCGATTGTTCCAGTCTTGTGCTATCTTTGAGTGGGTTGAGAAGGGGGAGGCGCAGGTCGTCCAGACCGCCTGGGCAGTTATGGGTCTCATGTACGCCAAATACCCCCACCCTGAGCCGATCGAACGGGCCGTCGAACTCGTGATGTCAAGACAGCTGCCTGTAAGTTCTCTATAACCCTCGAGCGAGTCCTGTTGCTTCGTGGCTCATATTCACATTTTCGCGCAGGACGGTTCGTGGGCACAAGAAGCGATCGAGGGGATGTTCAATAGGACGGTCGCGATCTCATATCCGAACTTCAAGTTCTCGTTCACGATTTGGATGCTGGGCAAGGCTGACAGTTATTTGAAGCAATTGAAGGAAAAGAAAGGAGCCAGCGGGTTTGCAAATGGACACTAGACACCTCTGGGACTGAGTAGATTCCTCCTAGACTTGATTTCATGGTGCATTTATTATAGTATCTGTGTTATGTGCAATTAGGACAAAGATTAATAGCCTTCAATAGGCCAAGGTTTCTTTTACCATTCCCAAGAGGTGTTAAATGCTATCTCATTTTGATTGTGTGTTGATGGCTAGTGCCCTCTCATCTGTCTCTACTCATGCTTGTGTTATTTTATTGTACAGACAACCTCTCTGCACCTATTGGCTGGTTGTATAATATAAGCTTGAGTACTGCCACACTTGTTGAGCAATGCAATATTCAGTACATAGAACTTGAGACATAAACAAAGAGAATACATGTCTTATAGATCCCTACTCAAGAAACAAATGGCTGAAGTCAAGAATCAATACCTCTTTTGACCTAAAACTAGCAACCAGATACTGGCCACCCATCTGCACATGAACTGGCTTTCCATATCTCTCAGGTAGCTGAAAAACCACCTTCCCAGTGACTCTATCCTTCACCCTGGATGTATTGATTTCCCACAGCTTGGTATCATTGAGGTGAAGCCTGTCTGGGAGCTTGTTGGGCAACTGAACAGGGGGTGATCCTGGTATCCCAAAGTCCCACCCTTGAGCTTCAAATGACTCAGAATCAACCCAAACTTTTGACCCATCTATTGCAAGGATTTCTTTTCTACCATGCCAGAACTTCACATCACCCACAACCTCTCTTGTCCAGATATCCCATCCTTGAATGAACTCCTTATATAGACAGAAAACACTGGACCCATCCCCTGATACCCTGAGGTCCATAACACTACCTCCAGGTATGTTTATTGTCTGAAGGAGTTCCCCTTTCTCAGCACCCCAGATGTAGATCTTTCTGCCTGCACACCAAACTGTCAGCGCGCTTGCAACGCTAACAGAAATGCCGAAATAAAAATTTCAAAACCATCAAACAATCTACGAAGACCTCCCCTCTTCGAACACATTCCTTACCTTTCGACTCGTTTCCCCTCACGAACATTCAAAAC
>Ga0307517_10002919_pt1 | contig 27064 bp, 23 predicted proteins | sample 23_EM_MG_FD_194515 | JGI IMG/M metagenome (GOLD analysis project Ga0307517, IMG submission 194515) | Populus trichocarpa ectomycorrhiza microbial communities from riparian zone in the Pacific Northwest, United States - 23_EM | ecosystem: Host-associated > Plants > Roots > Unclassified | place... | reverse complement strand
AGAAGAAGATCTTTGAACCAGATCAGAGAGATAGAGCGATAGAGAGAGAGAGAGAGAGAGAGAGAGAGAGGTGTATGTGTGTCTGTGTGTTGTGTGATGTGGTGTGATTTAAAGCAAAGGCGGCGAAGAATTTATTGATCTTGATCTTGAAATTGATATGTTACAAAGGCTAGCAAGCAAGCAATACTCTCTCTCCTTTTCTTTCTCTCTCTACAGCACTACTCTGAACTCCCTTTATTTATATTTTTTTCCTTGCTAATCCCATAGCCAAAGAAGCTTTTTCTCTCTCTTTCTGACGCCATATTTCTTTTAAAAAAGAATCATTTCTCTCTCTCTGAGCCCCAAGTTCTGGTTTTTCTTGTTTCTTAATCATTATTTTCCTCTAATTTTCCAAGCCCACAATTTATTTTACTTTGTTTTGTTGTTTTTGTAACAACCCCACATCGTTTGTTTGGTTTCTTGCTGTGAGAGAGTAACCAAAATGTTAGTACTAGTAGTAGTATGACTGAAGGGTTATTAGAAATCAATGGGACAGCTCGAATTTCGAGGTGGTGTCTGGTTCTTAAAGGCAGAGGTTGTCTGTCTCAATCCAATGTATATTATGGTCTGGTCTGCTGGTAGAGTGTTTTAGGAGAGAGAAAGAGAGAGAATTCAGTCATTCATTCCTTTAAGAACCCGCCATTTCTGGTTTTAGGTATAAGAGATTGCTTGTTTGTTTATTGTCTCTGTTCTGCTCCTCTCTGGTTTTTGGTTTTAGTGATTCACAGAAAGTGAAAAAGTCTCAAACTTTGTCATCCTTGAAGGGAGGGAAGGGATAAAGAATAAAGGCTTGTTGAGTTCTTGAGTGAAGATTTTTCTTTTCGAAAGGTAACTTGGGGTTAAGAATGAAGTTTATGAAGTTGGGGTCCAAGCCTGATGCATTTCAAGCTGATGGCAAATCTCTCAGGTACGAGGGTTTCATTTATGTTCTTCTCTGTTATTCAAGCTCAAGTCAAGCTCCCTCTCTCCCTCTCCCTCTCTCTATCTCATTTCCCCCCTCTTGTTCTGTTTTTGTTTTCCTTCATTTTGTGTTATTTTTGGTAAGACACTTTCCTTATTTTGTTTTTGTTTAATTTTTGGCAAATTTAGTTCTAAGGAATTGGTTTTGCTGTGTTTTTTTGTTAGAAATTGTGTACCTTCTTGCACTGCATTTGAGACTCGCATTTGGAAATTTTAACTAAAAAGCACTGCTGATTGTGCTGTTAAACATACTTGTTAAGCACACTGTCATGCGAGTTGATTTTGGTAGTTTTTTGAGGGTTTTGAGTAAGTTTTGATGTTACTAGAATGAATCAAGAAAATTACTGATTTTTCTTCCCCTTCTTTTTTTGCTTGATGTGGAGTTGGTTTTCAGTTCTTCTACTAGTTTTAATTTTATTTTTTATTTTACTTATTATTTGTTGCTTGTGTTGTTGCTATCATTGCTATTACTGGTACTACTAGTCGAGGGGCGGAGAAAAAAGGGGAGGAGAGGTATTTGAGGGGGTGGTCCTGAAATTGAACTGGCTCTTTTGTGATGAATTGGTGGTCCAAATGTAGTAATGTCATGCAGTGTTTGCGAGAACTTTAATCATCGCAGATGAGCAATTTCTTCCTCTAAACATTGCCATGGCATTTGTCCTGAACCTACCATAGTATCATTTACATTTTATATCTTGAAAACAAATCTAGAGTAGGGACCTTATATGTATTTTTCAGGCCAGGCTGATCTAGTTCCACAGGAATTATGTTTCTTTACTTTCTATCTCATTTTACTCAGAGTAATGAAAAAAAAAAGACAGATAATTTTGGACATTTGTGTTAATCAACTGGCATCATCACCATAGGCAGTATTTCTCTTGCTGCATAATAAGATATGAGCAAGCTGTTTGTTTCCTGTAATATAATGAAAGCATAAGAGCACTACTCTAGGGGAGTATCATGTGGGTATTTTTAGCCTTAAGTGTGAGGGATCCCATGGTTGGAGTTTTGAGGGGTAAGAGGACAAGATTACATGTGAAATTAAGAAATCCATGTAACTGTGAATGGGATTTGAATTTTGGTTTGTCTCATACAGAAATCTGTAATTCTCTTTCTGGATGATTTGCAGCAATGTCACTGAAACAGATGTAGTTAGTTATCTGGGGACTGATCTTCTTCTCCATATTATTTTCATTTGCAGACCAAAAATCCTTTAAACCAAGCACATCCATCAATTGTTTTTATGTATAATGTATGCACAAGTTTGTGTGTTGAACTTCCTTTAAATTTATCAATTCCTTGCAGCAGTTGGGATTAGTTATCTCGTTCTAAAAATGTATGTCAGGTTCTTATTTATGATAACGTTGTGGTTTCTTTAAGGCTGTGAGGCATCACAAATTCCGGGATAATGAACAAATTTGCCACATCCTTGTTTACATGAACATTGAAAATGCTCATTGTACTCTTAATTCTTTATGGTTTATACCATTTTATTATTTGCCCCCTGTACATGCAGTATCGTACTCCTCCTAAGTGCATTTACTGCTTGCCCTTCACATTTAGTGCATTGAGTTGTCTATTGGGTGCTTAGCATGTTAGTTGTACTTATGCAGGTATGTGGCATCCGAACTGGCAGCAGATGTCATCATAAATGTTGGAGAAGTTAAGTTTAATCTCCACAAGGTATGGTCTCATCTTTTTCTTTGCTTATTTGCAAGTTATTCTGAATCTAGTCAGTCATAGTGCTCTATTCTATTAACACCTACCCATGAACATTTTCAAATCTCTAGAGATCTAGAGAATAATAACCGGTATATTGGTTCTCTTTGAGGAACGTCAAGTTATCACTTTATTACTAGCATTGGAATATTGTATAACCATTAAATCTCAATAATATACAAATTTAAGTTTGTAAGTAATTGCAGGACTTGAAACATTTTCAAGCATTTTTTTTTCTTGTTTCTTTTACTTTCTTTTGTTGGCAATTGTATGCTGGCTTGTGAGTTGGTGATAAATTAGTTTCCAGTAAAAGCATTTTGTCCATTGAATTGGAAAGGAAATAAAAGGTAAAACCATGTCATGTTTTTGTGTAAGGGTGGTCAAAATTTTGTTTCTCAGATGATGTCTATTTCTAATGTAGCTTATTTTTTTAACTACACTCGATAGTGGTCTCACCATGTACTGTTGATGCTAGAATTAGTAAAAGCTTGATTATGCTTTCCCTATATTATCTTCTTATACCAAGTCCTAATTGCTTGAGAGTTTAAATTTTATCATATGCAAAATTAAAGGACTTCCTCCACTGACTTACATAAAAGTGTTGACTACTTGGTCAGAAAAGAGCCCTTTCACAGCTTGAGTTACAGCTCCTTTTATTTTTGCCTTTGTTTCTATAATTCACAATGAGTTGCTTTTATGAACTTGCAGTTCCCTCTCTTGTCAAAGAGCAATCGCTTGCAAAAGCTTGTGTCAAAAGCTGGTGAGAACTCTGATGAAATTGATATGGTTGATTTTCCTGGTGGGCCAAAGGCTTTTGAAATTTGTGCCAAATTCTGCTATGGAATGATAGTTACTCTCAACGCTTACAATGTTGTTGCTGCTCGTTGTGCGGCTGAGTACCTCGAGATGACTGAGGACGTTGACCGAGGGAACCTTATTTTTAAAATTGAGGTATTTCTGAACTCCAGTATCTTCCGTAGCTGGAAGGATTCCATTATTGTTCTTCAGACCACCAAATCTCTTCTGCCGTGGTCTGAAGATCTGAAGATTGTGGGCAGGTGCATAGATTCCATTGCATCTAAAACCTCTGTGGACCCTGCAAGCATTACTTGGTCCTACACATATAACCGTAAGTTGTCAGTGCCCGATAACATAGTCGAGGAAGGGATAAATTTCAGAGAGAAAATTGAATCTGTTCCTAAGGATTGGTGGGTTGAAGATATATGTGAACTGGATATCGATCTCTACAAGAGAGTCATGATCACTGTGAAATCAAAGGGAAGAATGGATGGTAAAGTGATTGGGGAGGCACTGAAAACTTACGCGGTCAGATGGCTGCCAGATTCATTTGATGACTCAGTATCTGATGCTCGTACTTGGAGGTACAAATATCTGGTAGAAACACTCATTTGTTTGTTGCCTCCAGACAAGGGTGTGGGTTGTTCGTGTAGTTTCTTGCTGAAATTGTTGAAATTTGCCATTCTGGTTGGAGTCAATGACTCACCCAGGGAAGATTTGGTGAAGAGAATCAGTTTGAAGTTGCATGAGGCTTCTGTTAAGGATCTACTGGTTCCTGCCCGGCCTCCTCAAAACACATTATATGACGTGGAATTGATTCAGTGCATTGTTAATCGTTATTTGATGCATGAAAAGTATAATCAGGATGAGAAGAACCAGACAAATGGTGACTTTATTTTAGGGCATGAACATGTAACCCTGATGAACCTTGGTAAATTGATTGATGGATATCTAGCTGAAATTGCACACGACCCAAATCTCACCATCGCCAGCTTCATTGACTTGTCACGGTCAATTCCTGATTCGGCAAGACCAATTCAAGATGGGCTGTACAAAGCCATTGACATCTACCTGAAGGTAGTATTTTGTGCTTTTGAGTAATTTCATTTATAGTCTTATTTAATCTTTCAGTTTTATAGTTAAGCACCTATAGGGTTTGTGTATGTTTGCACAACTAAAACAATATACTGTCTACCATATCACTGCCTTTACGATGCTTCGAACACTCACGGACTTCTCACATCAAGCGACATTAGAATGAAGATGCTATTTTTATTTTATTTTAAGCAGCATGATCAACTGAAATGTGTTGTGCCTGGGGGTTTGTGATCTGTATAGAAAATGTTTTAAACTGCTTTGTCTATGGTGAAGAACTTGACTGTATTTTTTTTTTATGGGTTGAGGGTGGTGGTTATGGGTTTCAGCAAATATTGTATGGTTACCAACATGAGGATTCTGTGTTACCAACTTTTCTTTCATAAGCTCTTCCTTGTGAATGGAACGCTTTTCTGGTATGATTCACTAATGGCTATTTTAAATTCAGGAACATCTCAGTTTGACGAAGGCAGAAAAAAAGAAGATATGCGGGCTAATGGATGTCAAGAAACTGACAATGGAGGCATCAATGCATGCTGCACAGAATGAGCGGCTCCCTCTCCGTGTTGTTGTCCAAGTTCTCTTTTTTGAGCAAGTCAGAGCAGCTTCTGGTGTTCAAGCTCTCAACAACAATGCCCGCGATACTTCAAATTCCACAACAAACACAGATGAAGAGTGGGAGAAGACAGCAGCTGACGATAACAAATCCCTCAAGAAACAAATGAGTAGAATGAAGATAAAAGATGAAGACTTCCGGAAAAATGGAAAACTGCTGAAGAAAAACAGTAAGAGCACCAAAAGTGGTGTGCAGCTGCTGCCATCTCGATCAAGGAGGATCTTTGATAGATTGTGGGTTGTTGGTAGAGGGCATGTTGAGAACAGAAGCTCGGAGACTTCTGGGAGTTCGCAGAGCCCAACTTCAGTGGCACCTGGTGACACCAAGTCCTTTGGTTCATCTTCAAGACAAAGGAGACACTCCATCTCCTAGAGAGAGTGAATTTGAGCTTCATCAGAACATAGCAAGGGAAGAAGATTGTTGAGAACTGTTCAAGTGTAAAAAGTGGTAGGTTTTGATTCTAGCAGGTGATGGAGGCTTACTCTTTTATCTTTATCTAGTAGATGAGATGGAGGTGTAATCAGTTTTTTGAGTGGCTTTTAATTTCTAACATCTTTTGATGGGTTCAAAATGTAATATTATCTATGTCTATGTATGAAGTTCACTCAGATTATTCATGAAAAGTTGTCCAGCCAACCTCTGATTTCTCTTCCCTGTATGCTTAAAATTCTCATGGCCACTCTTTTTTCCTTTTTTTTTCACCTCTTTGCTTTGTGACCAGGTCCCCGTTGCCTGTTCTCAGTTGTTCTCACTACAGCCAGCATCAACGCTGAAGTTTCTCTCATTAATTATTTTTCTTATAAAATTAATTATTTAAATACATCAGGGGGCTGTAAATCTTCTAAAATTATTTTTCTAAAAAATTTTGAACCATTAATTAACAAGATTCCATCATTCAATATAAGGAATTTTAAAGAGTAATTCCTCACAAAACTTTATTGGATAAAATTAACAAGAACTAATCAACATGTTAAATGGTAGCGTCTTTTTTTTATTTGTTTTTTTTATATATATATTTTTACATTGAATTTATTTTATTATTTATTTTGATTTTTATACTAGGTTTTCATGATTTTAAAAAAACATCTCGCATTGAATTAGATTAGTGTTTAGTTTTATAATAATTTTCTTTTTTCTATTGTATCATTAAAACAATATCTATTATATTATTAAATAAAAAATAATTAAAAAAAAACATAATTATTATGAATTGAGCTTCATGATTTATTTATGGAGTTCTTAGAAAAGTACACTGCCATAAGGTTGATATTCAAGTTTTTTTACCCTCTGTTTTTTTTATTACATTATTAAATAAAAATTAAATCCATAAAAAAATTATAATTATTGAAAATTAAGTTTCATAATTTATCTTGATTTATATTTTAAGGGGTTATCGTGTTCTTAAAAAAATATTCTGGTATTGAGTTGGTGCTCGGTTTTGCAAACGTCTATTTTTTATCATATAATTAAATAAAAATAGTTTTTTTCCTTAAAAATATAGTTATTAAACTCAGTGAAGTTCATGATCCAGATTACAGGTTTATCGAGTTAATTTAGATTTACTTGAGTTAATCCAATATCTCGTTATCTCAATATTTTTTTTTTAAAAATATCATCTTAAAAATATTTTTAAAGTCAAATTATGTTTTTATCAGCTATTTAAATTTTTTTTAATATGTCAAAGCCAAAAAAATCATATCAAAATAATAAAATAAATAAAGAATATGTTTAGAAGTTTCAAGTTTGATATGATGAATTAAATTTAATAATATTATCATTTTAATATTATTTTATATATAAATCTTTATTTTGTACCTGCTATAACTTATAACTTAGCATGGGGAATTATATACAATTACTATAAATAATAATCACAAATTTGTGTAAGCTCAAACTTTTTATTTTTGTTAGCACAGTATAACTATATTTAAAAAAAATAATTATTTTTAAATTTAAATTATTTTTTTTAATTTTTAGATAATTTTTTATATACTAAAATAACAAATAAATCTAAAAACAACCTTAAAACACTTTCAATCAGTCAAACTTCCATTTCATGTTCCTTTCCTGGATTGAGATGAACCCAAAAGTCAAGCCCTTTGACTTTCCAACTATAGCAATGACCAATAGCTTCCATTTATTGTAGTTATCACAGAAAGCACTGTCCTTTACACACAAAAACACACAGTAACCACAATCTTGAACAAGAAAACATGAAACATCCACTTTCAGACATCATCATTTCACTTTCTCTCTGTCTCTTATTATTATTAGCCAATCTTACTCTAACAGAATCATCACCACAATGCAAAGCATGGCTAGTCCAATCAATCCCTACAGACATGCCACACCTCTCTCCTGTCCCTGGTGTTCTCACCACTGGTAAAACTTTGATGGGTTTTTCTCCTTTTGCTATTCAACTATCTCTATCAAAATAAATTTTAGATTTTGCAACCTATTATGTTTTTTAGTGTTTGATATGATTGTATTGTTGTTTTATAGGGGATGTGTTGCTTTGGTTGGCCAAGAATTCTACTAAGAGTTTGGATGTTATAGCTCAATACTGGCAGTTAGTGGCAAGTCCTGCTGATCCTCGTTCAGGGGATTATGGTTACTCTAAAGAGGAGATGAAGAGATTTGGCGCTGATCAAGGTTCTGCTGTTTACAACGCCATAGAGGATGCTGCCCTTAGAAATGTTAGTATCAGGTGTGTTTTTTCATGTTCTAGTGTTCCTCTGTGCTTTATTTGTGATTTGCATTTGGTTTCCATCTGGGTTTGGCCTATTTAGTTTCTGCGTAATGGGTTTTCGTATGCATATCAAATTCACAAAAAAAGAGTTGCTTCTCTTGAATTAGAGGAATTCTTCTTGCACTTTGTAATTGTAATTTGAACTGTGTTTGTTCTGTTGTGAAATTGAATGTCTTTTAGGCTGTTACAACACTCAGGTGTTTATCCTGATTTTACCAAAGAACCAACTGACCTTGCTTCAGGAAGGCCAAATGTGAAGAGTGTGACTTTGTTGCTGAGTAAATGGTGGGGGTCAGGCATAATTCATACCAAAGTTTGGATATCGGATCGACAAGATGTGTATATTGGATCTGCAAATAATGATTGGAAATCTCTCACTCAGGTACTTTGAATGGTCGTCTAGTCTGTTGCTTGGTTAATTTCCTTGAACTGCAGAATCCATAACCTTAGGGTGTTTTTTGCTCTTCTAGTTGTCTCAGCATGTTGTTGGTTTCAGTTGAATCTCGCGGTGGATGTTCATGATTTTGGTATTGTTTCAGGTTAAGGAGGTTGGAATTTATCTAGTTGATTGTCCAAAAATAGCAAAAAGTGTTGAAACCTACTTTGGAAACCTATGGAAACTTGCTTCTCTTAATTCATCAGCTTACACCAGAACTGTATCTGATCAACAGTGGCAAGTTAATAGAACGGTTCCATGCTGGTCACATTTCATTGATTCTGAAGAAAGATGCAGGTGTGTTGGAGGATTTTCCATTAACCTAATTAAGTTATTTGTTTCTTGGAATCAATTTCTTTTGGTCAGATGATTTGGAAAATCATCTGTAATGTTTCGAGAAATTATATGAAGAGATCACAGCCTGACAGTTTTCAAGAACTCATTTGTCAACTCCTTTGGTCCTTGTTCATTTCATGGTTTACTGTCTTGTTGGTTGGAAATTTACGATTAACCGAACTGAAGATGACGTTTCTGTCACAGATCACCTCTTCCTCGTTCCATGAAGGCTCCCCATACTACAGGCTATCCAACATTATCAGACCCATATATGTTCCATATTCCAATAGAAACTCCCGGGCACAGTTATTCAAATTTGTGGCCTCAACCAAGCTATTTATCCTTTGCTCCTCCTGAGGTAATCGAGCAATTTTTGGTTACTTCATGCATGTAGCATCTGATATGCATCCATATATTTTGACGTGATTTGCTCTTTATGCTTTGCCCATTTTGATACTATATTGGGCTAGCAGCTCTCATTTGGCAGGTTCCAGGCTGATGAACAGGCATGGGTTGATACAATTAAATCTGTTGGAACCGGATCCACTGTTAGGATAAACACTATGGACTGGCTTGGCCAATCCCAATATGTGAAGCCAACAGTTTATTGGTCATCCCTTTCCTCTGTAATCTCTGAGGTATCCATGTCTTCATACCATTAAGTTTCTGCATTCTTAAGATCACTACACTTCTTAAAAACAAGATTTGTAGCATTTCAGAACACGTTTTTCTACTAAGCTCATAGAGTTTCTTATTTTATAGATGTGCATGCCTCACTGCATTTTTTTTTGGTGTGTGCATATGTATCTGCATTTACCAAGAATATTCTAAGTTCTGAAAGATTTTTGTATTTCAATGGCTTTGTTGAATTGATAGGTTGTCTTCTCCAAGCACGCAACAGTGAAGTTACTGGTAGCATTCTGGGCTCATTTTATTGACAACACCGAGCAGTATCTGAAGTCTCTTCTCTACTCTAATGTCCTCTGCTCTTCCTCCAAGTATAACAACTGTTCTGGTAAAGTTGAGATCAAGTACTATTTAGTTCCAGGTTATAACCTGACAGGACCTGCAATTAGCAATGGGACTAGCACAGGAAACATTTATCCAGGCTTTACGCGGGTTAATCATGGAAAATATGCAGTTAGTGATACACGAGCCCACATTGGCACGAGCAATCTTATATGGGATTATTTTTACACAACAGCTGGTGTCAGTTTCGGGACATACAACCCTGCCATTGTTTCACAGCTTCAAGCAATCTTTGATGCTGACTGGAACTCACCATATGCTATTCCAGTAGGCGAGCTGGATGAAGCTCATCGTTCTTATTCGAGCTGAGTACTTTCGCTTGAAGAAGCACTTGACTTTGTCGAAACAAGTTCTAAGCTAATGATAGCAATGGATTCAAGGAAGTAAATGCGTACAAAGGCGACGATGACATTCCGGATTTGCTTTTGATTGGTCACCTGCAAGTTCTTATACACTTTGTAATCTTTGAACAAAATAAGGATGAACTCATGTTCAACTTTAGACTGAACCTTACAAAGATTTTTGTTACATTTCGTATGCTGTCAACACTCACCAATCATTTGACCATAATACATGAATTTGTTCTTAATCACAAGGGTTGAGAGCCAAAGTTAGGGCAGTGTAGTGATGACATTGACAATGGTTGTAATTTGATGCAACTTTTTGATAAATTTTATTGTGTAATTTGAATTATTCGTTAAATCTAACATTATTATTTGTTAAGTTTCACCAACCACTATTAAGACATAAATTTTACATAACCAGCAAGCATTCTTAATTTTTTTTATTTATCATTAAGTCATTTTTTAACACTTGTAAAACTTCACCTTAATACTTAATCTTTAATTTTTAACCCTAAATCTAATCGCATTAAACCTGATTTAGGATGGATTTCAAGAAGAAAAATAAAAGGGAGTTGACCTATATGATCTGTTCAATCTGATTAAAACTCAAATTGATTTTTTTTCCAAGATTTTACTTCAAAAAATTAAAACATTGATTGACCTTTGTCAACCCGGTTAATCTATATCATGGACCTTGAGTCAAATTATGAGCCGGGCCGTGTATCATTACTATGGTAAAAACTGGTTCAACTATAGTTAGAGCTAAAAAATGAAAAATAATCATTCTTTAAGGACTTTGGTGGGACATCAATAAAACTTTCAAAACCCAAATTGAAACCCTTAACAAGGTGATGCAGCCCATTCATTTTAGCCCATTAACGTAAAACCCCACACCCTCTAGGGAACTCCCTCGCTTCTCCTGCGAGAGCTAAACGCACTGAACAGCGAACTAAAACCAAGGGTGGCCTCCATTGATAGAGAAGCGAACCCAAGATACATTACCAACACCTGCACAAGCAAATAGAGCTAGAGATGATGCAGAGATTCAAAGGATTGATAAAGTTAAAGCAAGCTAGAAATGGGCTTCTTTCTTATCAGAGAAACTTCTCTGCTTTACCTTACGATGCTCAATATGATGATCCTCAAGACCAGGTCAGTCTGTCAGTCTCTTTTTATATGTTTTTGTTTTGAAACTCTTGCACCCAATTGAAAGTTTAAGTCTTTTAGTAGAAAGTTTCAGTCTTTTAGCTTAAAGTTTTGGTCTTTGTGTACGTTTTGTGTGTATGGCATTTGGTTTTCTACTGAGAAGTGGTTCATTTATGAATAGAAGACTCTCAAGAATGGGGCTTTTTTTTTCTAAAGTTTTTTGTATCCAGTTGAAAGATTGAGGCTTTTAAGTAGAAAGTTTGTCTTCTAAGTTCGAGCTTCAATACTTGTTCCTTGTGCATGTTGTGTGTGCGCGCCAATTGGCTTTGTGTTGAGAATTTGTTCGCTTATTAAGAGCAAATTAAGAAGAATGGAGCTTTTTGTTTATTCGTTAAAAAATACTCGCACCCAATTGAGAGTCTATTTATCATTTCCGGTCTTTCTGTTTTTTCTTTCATTTTCGGGTGTAGGCTTTCTTGTCGTCCTTTATTCTAGATAGGAATGCCCACGAATTGGCTTCGAGTCTTTGTGTTAATTTAATGCCGGAATTCCTCTCACTTCCCAAATGAAATAGAACCAAAGTCAAGACAATTTAGCAGGATAATGGGGGAACCCTATGGTAGAATCTTCTAGGTGTCTGCCTTTCTGTTAGAGGAGATCTTTGGAGTTTCCCTGTAAATAATCAGCTCTGGTGGTTCTTTCTTGAGCCAGCGGAGATGACACCAAAAGTTCAGTGGCTTTTGGGCTTTCTTCTATCTCAGACCCACAAAATGACCTGTGCTGTGACAGCACAAGCATTCGGAGGGTTTCCCTTTATTGGAGTCTTTACCTTTCGTACCCAATTGAGAGCCTGGGTCTTTTTAGTGCAAGGTTTTGATCTTTTTTGCTTAATTATTTGTTCTTTGTGTATGTTCAGTGTTTATGAAATTTGGTTTTGTTTTGAGAAATGGTTTATTTATGTGAAGAAGACTCACGAGAATGGAGCTTTTGTTTAGCTGTTTAGAAATGCTTGTGCCCAGTTGGAAGTTTTTTTTTTTTTTTAATTTGTTTTTTGTGTGTGTTGAGTGCGCGCATCATTTAGTTTAGTTTTGAGAAATGTTTTATTTGTGAATAAATTTTTTTTTTTTAAAAGAGCTTTTCGTTTTTTTGGGCGGTAAATTTCAGGTTTTGGTTGAAGGAAGAGCGAAATCAAGAGCAGCCATTCTTAATAGACCAGCTTCTCGCAATGCTCTCACAATTCCAATGGTTTGCTCTCGTTTTCTTTGTTTGTTCTGTTTGCTCGTTAGCATTCTTTAGTAGCTATGTGGAAAATTTGAAAATGAGTTGAAGGTCTTTTGCTTGGTAGGTGGCTCGGTTGAAGAGACTGTATGAATCATGGGAAGAAAACCATGATATTGGATTTGTCTTGATGAAGGTATAGAGCTTTGACTTTACTTAAGAACATATCCTATAAACATGTTTTCCAAATGCTTTTACTTTGTTGTTGGAGATGTTTTTGAAAATTTGACACTATTTTTTCTGCTCCAATTTGGTCATGCTTGGTGTTTAACATGCTTTCTTCATATCTTATGAAGGGTAGCGGCAAGGCTTTCTGTTCCGGTTCAGATGTCGTTTCCCTTTGTGAGTTGTTAAATGAAGGTGGGTTTCATGCTTTTGCTTATGTGCACACCCACACACATGCACATATGTACAGTTAGTGTGTCTGTGTGTCTATCTCACGAGTTCTTGAGCCACAAGGCTATGTCCATGGAATTTTGAATGAGCCACATACCATCATATATTAGGGATACTTTCTCGATGTTATAGTCAAGAGAGATTGTTCAAACTTCAAAGGCCAAAATAAATCTGTCTTCTGGTACCTGACGACAGTACACTGATCAAATGTGTTTGCACTGCACAAAATTCTGCAGAGGTAGAATGGTTGGTGGTTTTAGAACTGATTGATATGATGGGGCCCTGATTTTGGACATGACTGTTTTACTCCATCTGTTTCATTCTTTTGATCACCTGGCAATAATTACTGACTCACAACCTTTTATAACATTTCATTTCTCTCCTTGTTCAACTTTGATATTGTTAGTGTTGCTTCTTATTCAGATGCAGCCTTTGCTTCACATTTACAAATAGTCATGATACTGACATTGTTGCTGATACACTTCCGAACTGCATTTTGATCATGTACAGGAAAGATGGAAGAATGCAAAACATATTTCCAGACATTGTATAAGTTTGTCTACCTACAAGCAACATATTTGAAGCCAAATGTGAGAATACAACCTCTTAGAAAATCTCTATGTAGAGCTCAATCAGTTTTGAGCTAAGTAATGGTATCTGGGTACTCTAATATCTTGCTATGTTTCTGCTGCTAAAGTTTATGGATGAAATCTTGTTATCATGTAATAAGAGTACAATTTTTTTCATAGAACAACATTTGTGGGTAGCTTTAAACTGGTCATCATTTAATTTACTTTCCTATTGTTATACATTCTTTCAGGTGGCCATCTTGGATGGTTTCACCATGGGACCTGGGGCTGGAATTGCGGTGCCAGGAATGTTTCGTGTGGCAACTAATAAAACTGTAAGTGACTAGTGCTACAGACTAACATCTGAATGAAACATTATTAATTTTCTTGAACTTGAGTCAGACAACTTTGAAACTGTGCTTTCCCTTGCATCATATCAATGTAGTTGCCATGGTGTTTATGTTACATAAAACACATTCAGGTGAAGTGCTTCTTAACTATTCTTATGGTATGCAGGTTTTTGCTCATCCAGAGGCTCAAATAGGTTTCCATCCTGATGCAGGGGCCTCCTTTTATCTTTCTCGCCTACCTGGTTACTTAGGTAACACCAGACTATCTCTGCTTTTGAATATGCATTATTTATCATATGTTCTGTTCGATATCATACTTTTATTTTCTTGTGAACCAGAATTTTTTCCCTTTTTTTTGGGCACGATGTTGGTATTCAGTATTCTTTGTTTCAGGGGAATACTTGGCTCTAACGGGAGACAAGCTTAATGGTGTAGAAATGATTGCTTGTGGCCTTGCTTCTCACTATGCATTACATGAGGTCTGTTTTCACTGCAATCTACTACTTGATTCCTTCTTTTTTACTCTTTGTCTGCATCCGTAAATGTTGTGTAGCCTATAATAACATCTTCCTTGACAGAGACTTGATTTGATTGAAGAACGTCTCGGTAAACTGATCACAGATGAGGCTACTGTCATAGAGACTTCTCTTGCACAATATGGTGACCTTGTCTATCCAGATAAGACAAGCGTCCTTTACAAGTAATGTCTCCTTATGCATTTTCTTACTTTTTTACTTCGTATCCTGTTGTGTTGATTTAGTTCCTCGACAATTGCAATATTAGTTCGTATAGTATTGATCATTAAATGCATTACAGTTGGGCCAGTGGCAAGGGGGTTGGCTGGTTTCTTAGGTGGTTCTAGGTTTGGTTTCTTGTAGCATTCAAAAACAAAATAAAAAAGAAAAAGAAAAGGCATCATAACTTTTATACATGAAATGGAACATGTAACCTGTATGTCCAACTTACTTTATTTCCCCATTTCCATCCTTTGTTGTTGTTTCAGGATCGAGACAATTGATAAATGTTTCAGCCATGATACAGTTGAGGAAATTGTTGATGCACTGGTAAGCTTCATTTTCTATGCAATGCCCTTTGTGCTGCAGTCGTGTGTCTGACATTTGAACCTTTATTTTCTCAGGAAAATGAGGCAGCCAACTCTTATAATGAGTGGTGTAAAAATGCCATCGGCAAAATAAAAGAAGCCTCACCACTGAGCTTAAAAGTTACATTGCATTCGGTAGGTTAATGATGCTTCACAACTATGGTGGTGTCTATTGTAATTCATAGGGTTGACTTCAGTTTCTTTGGCATTTAGATACGAGAAGGTAGATTTCAATCACTCGATCAGTGTCTTGCTCGTGAATATCGAATGTCACTCGCTGGAATGTCCAAACGAGTGTCTAATGATTTCTGTGAGGTAACTTCTTCTTCTTCTTCTCTCCCTCTCTCTTTTAATTTTCGTTTTCCTCTTTGCACATTTGTTTTACATGCTGCAAAACATTTTGAAGATCCAATCTATTGTAACTGGTTGAATTCTGCTTTTTCATAGGGTGTTCGTGCTCGGCTAGTAGATAAGGATTTTGCTCCAAAGGTACTGAATCCATTTATCATCTTACTTTCTCATATGATTGTTCTTACTCCAATTAGTAATCTGTTTCCCATCTGAAAATGCAGTGGGACCCTCCAAGTTTAGAAGAAGTAAGCAAAGACATGGTGGATAGCTATTTCTCCCCTCTTGGGGAGCTCGAACCAGAGTTGGAGCTGCCAACAGCATTGCGAGAACCTTACATCTGAATGATAAACCCATACAAGCTTCAAGAGGGAATGTCGGATGCAGGATGCAAGTGGCCAGGATCGTTTACAAGCAGGAATGGATGAGGGTCCTTGAAGACACAGGTGATCCCAGGATCGTATTTTAGCTTTGTATTACTTGCCGGCTCCATTGTTGCAGGATGAATGGAAACTTGGCCCTTTTAATGTTTTCCTTGGAATAGGTTATCATATTATTTGTTATACAAGATAAGCCGACAGTGCCATGGCCGCTATTTCAAGGCCTTTTTTTTTCTCTGTTAATTCAAGATTTTGCAGAGACGATAGAACTTTTGTTTCCTTTCACTTGTTCCATGGATCATATGATTCAACAAGAACAAGTCCAGTCCATGATTTCATGATCATATATAGATTACAGATCTATGGTTCATATCATTAGGCAAACGCTTCTACCTTGGTATCACAAAATGAAACGACTAATCATTCAACACCTCACCAGGACAAAAAACTCGCGAGGCAAAACGACCAGTCATTTGAGCTGATAATTATTAAAAATGTCTTGCCACGTGGCTGGGGTCGGTGGAGGTTATTTTAAGGATTGTCTTTTAATTTTTTTTTTAAAGCAATATTATTTTATTTAAATTTTATCTATAATGACATTATTTCATTAAAAAAACCGAAGATTTTTTTTATGAAGTCTAATAAGAAATTATTCTTGTATGGATGAACTCAAGTTTGGCCCAGTAAACTCAACAATATCACTTATACCTTTACCTTTATGGTTTAAAACTAGATAGGAGTTCCATGCCGCGGGCAATCTAATTTCTTTTCTAAGATAAAAATAGGATGCCAAGGCGATTCTTGTTAATAAAGTAAAAAATTAAGAGTTGGGTTATTAATTTAATTGGGTTTAATAAACTCGACTAATTTAATAACATGAATAAAAAAAATACAATGATAGTAAATAAACTAGAAGAAAAATTGACAAAGAAAAAAAGTTAAAAAAAACCTGACCCGAGTTTATTCAGATTAGTACGCTTAATATGTAGATCGGTCGTGAAGTCGCGGTAACCCCATAAAAAGCAAATTGAATAAAATTATGAAGCTTAATTATTAAATAATTCAATGTTGAAGGGCAAAATTTTTTTTAAAAAAATATTATTTAAAAAAAAACCGAGACAAACCAAGTTAATCTACTAACCCCGCAATCATACGATAACCCTATAGAAAGGAAAGCACGAAAACCAATTGTCAATCAATCAAATGTTAAATGATAAAATTGAAATAACAAATCATTTTTTTCTTTCAAAAAAGCAAATGTTGAAGGATATTATTATCTGACAACAAACCAAAAAAAAAAAATAAGAACGCAATAATCTCATAGAAAAAAAAATAATAATAAAAAAAAAAGATTGAAGTTCAATTTCCAGCAAATAAGATATCGAAGGACAAAATTAAATAAAATATATATATAATCCAAAAAAGATTGAAGAAATCCACCCCTATCCCCCCGAGTCAACATGCAAAATCTGCAACCTAGTTTTGATACCGAGGTAATCTCATTGAAAATAAATTGAATAAAACCATGAAACTTAATTATCAAACAACTCAATGTTGAAGAGCAAAATAATCTGAATTATTTTTAAAATGAGTGGAAAATTCAATAGAAAGCCAATAAAAAAATAACGGAGCTCAATTTTCAATTAAATAAATTTTGAAGGATGAAACTAAAAAAACATGAGCTTAAAAAAATAATCAAGCAGATCTAGGTGAATCTCCTAAACCTAGATTAATATTCTAAATTCACAATCAGTGAAATCCTAGACATTGGCTCATTCAAGAAGCTCAATTCCTAATCAATTTAAAGTTAAAAGATGAAACTGAAAAAATATCAATTTAAAAAAATTATCAGAGTAAAAAAATAACAATAAATATAATGATAATCAAATTTGATAGGAAGAAAAACCAAAGGAAGATGAAATTCTAAAAAAAAATTCAATCTTAAAAATGATCTCAAATAGAACAAATAACAATTAAAAAAAAGATGACTAAATATAATATATGAAGAAAATTAAAGGATGATGAAATTGAAAAAAAAATTCAATTTAAATTTTTTTTAATATAAAACAAATAGTAATCAAAAGAACAAGAATCAAATATAAAGAAAAAACAATTTGAATGACTACTTTAAAAATTTAGAGAGTCAGACGTGGAAATCTAGGAGGATAGAGAAAATAAGATAAAAAAAATGGCCGCCAATATTAAACCGAAGATTCGTTGACCACATGTGTCGTCCATGAATAGAGGGGCCACCGAGATAATTTGAATGTCACCGTGAAAGCCAGTATTTGGCTGTCAGGAGATGCCAGACATACCGCCCGAAGAGCACAACCATTACCCACATGTCAACTATTTTTTTTAATAATATGAAAAAGCCTAAGTGAACCTAATTATAACAAAAATAATAATAAATATGAAAACGCCTTGGACGCAAGTTAAAAAAATTAATTTTAAAAGTTATTTAGTTATTTTACCATGATTAAATTATTAAAAAGACAAAATATCCCCTTAACCCAAGTTTAATGCTTTTTTTTGTTTGCTTAAAACGATAATTAGTTAGTTTACTGTACTAAAAATATATAATAAGATTAATTTGATAATAACTAATTGATTATGTAAAAAAAAATTGTATTATCCCTAATAGTAAGTTAGTTGATTTTGTCTAAGAAAAATAAAATTATTATTATTATATTCTTCTCATCCATGATGTAATGCGTTTAGAGTCATAATAATTTTGTGATCCCTTTTAATTTTAAAAAATTATAATATCACCACTAATAATTAATTATTAAATAACTTATTTTTTAATTTGTTTTTTAAGTTTCTTCTAATAAGATGTTATAAAAATATATGGCGTTTGAGAGGAAAAGAAATAAGAAAAAGATGAGGGAAAATAAAAATATAAAAAAATAGTTTTTTTATATATATATAGTTATTTAGTAGCAAGCATAAAAAATTGAAAAGGATTAATTACTCGATCTAACCTTAATACTTTTTCAATTTTTTTCTCTCTAATTGAACCAATTTTGTATTTGAATATGCATTACATTTTTAATATATCTTTATAGCAAGATTTTTAAGCTTGCTCATCATAATTAATCATTTGCATATAAGAAATATATAATTTGAAAACTTTTTTTCAAAACTAAAAGTATAATATTAGAAAATTATAGGGGCAGGAGTATAATATAGTTTAACCCTTCTTGTCTACTTGAAGCAAAAAACAGTGGCAGCCTTGCGGGAGACCTGCCATGGCGCATTAGAGCCTGCAAATGATACGAGAAAGGAAAAACCCTTTTGATTTTCTTCATGAATACTCAGTTGAAGAAGAGAAATCTAATCCAATTCTACCTTATCCAATCCATTCTCAGACAAAACTCTCTCCGACAACTTCGTACCAAGCCAACCCATCATTACAATGACAAATACAGAACTAGAAACACAAAAGAAGACAAGCAACAAGACGACTTATTCTTGTATAAAAGCAAAGGCCAGCACTTGCTCACTAACCAGAGGATTCTAGACTCTATAGTTAGAAAATCTTCAATAAACCCAACCGACACTGTCCTTGAAATTGGACCAGGAACTGGAAACCTCACTCTTAAGCTTCTTGATGTTGCTTCGAAGGTTGTTGCTGTTGAAATTGATAAAAGGATGGTTGGGGTTCTTAATAAACGTGTGAAGGAGCATGGATTTGAAGATAAACTGAGTGTGAGTTTGGTTTGTATGCAAGTGTTTGATAAAATACCTGAAAGAAGTTGTTTTGTGAGGACTAAAGTTTTATGTTTTTGGAAATGGGGTTATCGGTTTCCTTTGTTATTGATTTATTATGCTTTTACAGTGAGAAAGATTTGATCTTTATTGAGAATGGCGTGATGGGTTTCTTTTTAGTATTAATTTATTGTGCACTTGCAGTGATTGAAATGTAGTCTTTTGGAGAGTGGATTGGTGGGTTTCTTCTGTTATTAACTTATGTCGTTGTTTTGGAAATGGTTAAAGTTTAACCTTTTGGGGAATGGCTTAATGGGGTTTTGCAGGTTATTCGAGAGGATGCATTGAAGGCTGAGTTTCCCAAATTTGATCTTGTTGTGGCCAACATTCCTTATGGGATATCTTCGCCTCTCGTGGCTAAATTGGTGTATGGGGCGAATACATTTCGAAGTGCCACACTTCTTCTTCAGAAAGAATTTGCACGGCGGTTGTTGGCAAAGCCTGGAGATTCTGAGTTTAATAGATTGGCTGTGAATGTGAAGTTGGTAGCAGATGTGGAGTTTGTGATGAATGTAAGCAAGAGGGAATTTTTCCCTGTTCCAAAAGTTGATTCTTCTGTGGTTATCATTCGGCCAAAAGATCGAATTCCTGATGTGAATCTTGATGAATGGTGGGCATTCACGAAAAATTGTTTTGGGAAGAAGAATAAGACTTTGGGGGCAACATTTAAGCAGAAGAAGAAGGTGATAGAACTATTCAGATTATCGAAAATGACGAGCTCTAATGGAGAAGAAATTAATAGGAACCAGTATGTTTGTGCGGATGATGATGGGGACAATGAGGAGGAGAGTGATGGAGAAGAGTGCCATTCATCTTCTTGCGCAGATAGAGAGTTGCTTTTGTTCAAGGAGAAGATCATTGAGGTTCTAAAAGCTGGTAGTTTTGAAGATAAGAGACCTTCAAAGCTGTGTAATGATGAGTTACTGTACTTACTTTCCATGCTCAATCAATCTGGAATATACTTTCATGAGCAAACAAAGCCAAGGAATGTAGGTAATGTAGCATTTGCTGCTGCTTACAGTTGATGATAATAGCTACTTATTACTGTCCTGCTCTTCTCGATGCTTGTTTTTAAACCACTCTTGTTAAGTTCTACTTTGTGCTTTTCCTTTGGTTGAAAAAAAATCAGACTTGTATTGTCCCTCTGCTAAGAGGGTTGATTTGGTCAGCTAGTTACGCCAGCTTAATAATGACCATACTATTGCCAATTCATGAAACCTGTATGGTGGTTTCAGATTGTGACACTAATAAAGCTGAAGAACCCGTCGTCTGACCTTTTCAATTCCCATGATTGTGACTTGATCTCTCCAAGATGAATGGAATGTATTGATTTACAATCCCATAATGGGACATCGAACTAAAGAACAATCAAGTGCGTTCAGAATTCAAAAAAGATAAGAGAGTAGAACTTATGAAATTTCATTGGAACTCGAAATGAGAAAGTTCATATAATTTCCATGAAAACAACCTGATAATACTATAATTTGCATCAATCACTACAAAATTTTGTTCCTCAGCGAGGCCTGAGATCAATTCCAATGCTAAGAAGGGTTTGAGCTGATTCTAATGCCTGCTCACCTCCAAGCTTCGAGATCTTCTCACCCATCAAATCTACTTCACCGTCTACTGAGCACCTGCTTGAGGGCTTTCGACTAGATAAGCTTCTGTTTTTCTTGCAGCGGGCATCGTCTGTGGAAGCAGCTGGGGAAATAAGACGACTTTCTGAACATTGTCTTTTCTTAGGTGCTGGCATATCATGGTCATGTTTCCCTTCGTATGTTACTGTGGTGGATGAGGCATCATCTGTGGCCCTCTCAACATGCTTATGAGCAGGGCATGCTGAAGATGAGCATCTGTAATAGCTCCTAACATTTCACCAAGGGATTTGATAAGGTTAAAAGAAGATACCGAAGACATAAAAGTAATTAGAGAAAATCTTGATTGGGCAAACTTAGATTGGCTGGGAAAAGTTTTCTCAGGGCCATGCATGTGGAGATTGGAAAAAGAAATGATAGCACACGAAGTCCTATGCTATTTATGCCTACATAAGCAAAAGGAGTGCAAATTCTACCTTACTAATGAATTCCCCTTCAACATTTTCTGACCATACTTGCGCCATCGATAGCCATCATTTGAGCTTCCGTCATCAGAAACAGTGTGTCTAATGATTTCAGGCTCCTTCATAGTTTTCAAGACAGGAACTGAACATGGTGCACTTCTTTCTTTAATCCTGCTTGTTGACCAAATGAATTGAATTAGAAAACTCAAAACTAAAATCTAAGGTTCAAGAGAACAAAATTCCGCAAAGGACATGCCTTATTTTCAGTCGTGGTTCAGCACCATGTTTCTCCTGAACCTGAGTACTAGCAATCCCACAGGAGCCATTTTGTTGGGGTCCCACTGCACTTGAACCAGAGCTGTAAAATGGTATTCATGATGAAAGCGACAATATTAGCAAAATAAAACATCTGTCATTTTAAACTATCATGTTACTCAAATAACTTGCCATCGTTTTGACTCTGCCTCATCATCACTTTTCTCTTTAATCCTAGCTCCAGCATTTCCATTTGAAATGCTTGAACTCTGTTGTTCTGATTCAGGCACATGCAGAGATGAATGTCTGCCATCAGCTGAACAGACAGAAATATCCAGCCCAACTAACTTCTGAACCGAAGGATCTACAACTTGACTGCCTATGGTATGCTTAGCAGATGATACAACCCTGATGCGTTTCTTTTGAGGAGGATCATGATGGTGGTCACCTATATAAACAACATCAACGACACGACCAGATCGATCACAATGTTGAACCTTCTTCTTAGCATAGCAACTAGAATAGACACATCTATAGTAGCTTCTCAAATTTTTAGAACCCTTCACCAGCTTCCTGCCATACTTCCTCCAGTTATAGCCATCAGCAGGGGGTGATTCCACAACGTGTGGATGTCTGGTCTCACAGTCAGACTTTTGCTGGTTTATTACTAGCCCAAGTGCACGCATTGACCGTGGCTTTTGTGGTACAGATGCTGAATACGGGACAGATATTACAGCTGGTGTAAGTGACAATACTTCACTAGAAGTATTTGCACATTCAGCTTGATGTTCTAACTGTACCCGGTCTGCTTCAGGTTTTGTACCCGCACAAGCATCCTGTTGGAACATCTCATTTCCCCCCTACAAATCAATTATTCTTATATAATTGACTACATAAACATTAAAAAGAAAACAAAACTCACATCAAGCTTTTTGCGATTTGGGCAAGCAACATATTTAAATTTTTCTCTGATGGATTCTCTATAGTCTATATTAATACTAATTATCAATGATCATTATAAGGTGTTATCAACAAACCAACACAATCATTCCAAAATATACTAAACTAAACAGAAAGCCTCATCATTTGTCCACACTTCATACCAGCCCCCTTCTTACTAATCAATGTTTCCCTGCAAACTCAACCAATTTCGTACATAAAAATGAAAAAAAAAAATAAACCCAACACAGAAAACAACCCAGTATACCACCTTTTAAAGAGAAAAACAAATTCTTGATTAGAAACTACACAAGCATTTCAATCATTATAAACAAAAACAAAAGAAGAAACCCCACAACACAAATAACAAACAACAGCCAGATGAGTTCATCTATACACATAAAAGTTGATAAAACACATTAAGTGTATGAAAAGAGTAAAAAGATGAAGGTAGAAGAACCTGAAATCCAAGAACTGGTGAATTGGAAATAACTTTTTTGAGTGACTGGGAAAAAGAAGAGCAATCACAGTTAAAGCCAATATTAGAATCTTCTTTAGGATCTTTGTTCTGTTCTTGCATGGTTCTTTGATGTAGTGGTTTTATATTAAAATGTGAGAGTGTTTGAAAGAAACAAAACAAAAATGAAAGACAGGAGAGTTTTGTCTGTCTAAAACAGGGGTCTAGGATTTGGTTATACAGGTGGAGAGGGAACATCTGTGCTTTTTGTTTCCTTTTTGACTCCTGTTGACCTGACCAGGCGGTTTTGTATTTGACTTCCACTTTAGGGTTTTGACCATGACTTTGTTAGATAGCTCTATTTGTTTATTATTCATTCATTCTTCCAACTTGTAATTTTGAATCAAATTCTTTTTCACTTGTTTCTTAAAATAATACCACAGATTCACAGAAGGACAGGGAAAGTTTTGCCTTGGTGGACTAACCCAAGTCATCTATCCACGTGATTTCTGCGCTGATGAATGGCCAAAAGTGATAACATGTTCAAATCCTACAAACTCGTTAGGATCAAGCCACGAGGACATACTTTTCGTTTGATAATGGTTTGGATGACCATCCTAGTTGATTTGTAAAGATAGGTTTTGTCGTACAACCACACTGGTTCAAATCCCACCAACTAATTGCAGTCATGCTATAAGATGAAAATTTCTTACGATTTTTTTTTCTGGACTTAAGTAATATGGCTCTATTCGAATTGAAAACTCAAAACAGCAAATGTTTAGGTCAAGAGCATTAATGAAACTTTCACAGATGCATGAGAACGATGAAGGTTCGGCTAAAGAGTCAAATAGGTTTCAAGATTTGCAGGCTATACCATTCATGATTCAAAATATGGAACCCGAGTTTACGCTCCTAGTCCATCATCATTTCATGGTTAGAGCCTAAATGATAAATGGTCCCAGAAAGGGGAAAACATTGTAACTTGCCATCACTAGATTAAGGAACCTGGCTTACTACTTGTATATGAACTGATCAAACCATACCATACACAGATTCAGGGAACATAACTTTGAAAAACATATCCTACAAGAGTGAAACTTCCATAAACATGAAGGCAACCGGAAGAAACACCAAAATAAGAGCTCAAGAAACCCTGGTATCAAATTTCAAACTTATGCCCATGCTGAAAAGCTCCTGGCACAACAACTTGGCCCCATAAGGTACACTAACCTTAACAAGGTCATCAACAGACTCACAAACCCGGCAATAGGGACCCCTAATCTTGCGGCCACCAGGCACACCCCGTTGGATCACGTTGGCCACATTTTTGCATTTCTGGCAGATATGCATTTCAGAGGAGTCACTGAGAGTAAAAAGGCGTTCATGCAGGTTTGCAGACGCACCATGAGCTATGAGGCAGTCACGCTCCATCTCACCGAACTTGATACCACCAAAACGCTTACGGTCTGCAACTGGCTGTCTTGTAAGTGGGTGTACTGGTCCCGTGTTGCGAAATTTTACTTTGTCTTCAGCCATGTGGACCAGCCGCTGATAGAATGTTGGTCCCATAAATATGAGAGAACGAACCATTTCACCAGTTCGACCATTGTAGACTCTTTCATTTCCCCATCTTGAAAATTTAGCCCTGTTGTACATATTCAACAGATTGTCGCTCTCAGAATAACTTGAAAACAAAAACGAGATCATGAACAGAAGGAGAGGACAGGAACTTGAAATAGACAACAGCATGAAATTTGACAATGACATATGCTGGAAAGTGTAGTCCGGTACACCAAACCACCGAGAATGAGACAGCATTGACTTCTTTTTTTTAATTCTAAAGCATTCTTGGATAAAATGGAAGTTGAAAGAAATTATGCATCAACATTTACAAATAGCTCAATTACAGAGCAAAGAGTGGTGTCTGTGAATGCAACGTCACCTGTGAAGCTGGTCTATGATGTCATCAACCGAGAGAGTGGAGAAAGGGGTAGCATATCTCTTTGAGCCACCACAGGCAATTCCCTTTCCTAAAGCAGCCTCTAATAGTTGACCAGGAGTTTGTCGTGACGGAAATGCATGTGGGTTTATAACAATATCAGGAACAACTCCTTGAATTGTGAAAGGGAAGTTCTCCTGAGACTCCAAGAAGCCCAGAACACCCTTTTGCCCATGCATGCTTGAGAACTTGTCTCCAAGACAAGGAGATCGAACCTGCAACAGCAATTCAAGAACATCACCAATGACAGGAAATGCAATTTAAAAGCGTAATACAACCAAGCAAAAGAACATCAATAATATGCAAAACACACGCACTCACACACATGTACATTTGGTTCAAAAGGACAAAGGGCATACGCCCAAGGAAAACCAACCCCAGAAGCATCCGCTAACTATAAATTGCATAAAATAGGTCTAGAGGAAGGCAAATTCAAACACCATTGGGAGCTCTTCACATGCTACATTTGTTTCACATCACCAGACCTTACATTTTCTGCCAGTGGGACATGCATGTGTGAGCATATAGGTAGCCATGCAGAAACTGAACTTGCATGCAGACACAAACAGAACTGTCTTTATGTTACTAAAACTTTTTTTTATGTACCTGTCTCAAAGACACCACAGCAAAATTCTTTCCCTCATCATTAGATGACAATACCACTTTCTGAACCATGCCCCTCTCCGTGTGCTTCAGTTTTACACTATGATCTGCCCCAGATTCTGCACACTTCCCTATCACAATATCACCACTTTGCATATTAGCACCAATAAAAGGAAATCCATCATCATCAAGGCTGTCAACCCGTCCAATTTTACTTTGTATTTTCCCAAAAGTAATAGAATCCTCGGACTTCCGCCTCTTGTCAGTTAGCTCCTTGTTGTCCACCTCCGCCTTGTAGCTTCTAATGTGCTCAGAGCGGAACATGCCACGCTCTAAAGAAGCACGATTCATTACCAACGAATCCTCTTGGTTGTAACCCAGATGAACATTAACTGCCACTATAGCATTCTGACCATTAAACAACTCTGGCTTTGGCAGCACTGCATTATGACCAAGTGGGTATCCAGGTTTACCGAGACAATCAGAAATCATTGTCCGAAATAGAGGCCTTTGGGGGTAATGCAATTGGTGAGACAAGGTGTCAACTCTGATGTTGGGATTTGTTGTGGAAAATCCAATAGCCTGTTGAGAATGTTTTTGAGCTTGGTACAGGACCCTTCGTGCATGGTCATGATTGGCAAAGGGAATAATTCCACAACTCAAACCTAATAAAAAGGACATGTCAAGTTCACAGTGTGTATACTTCATAGGTTGCTTCCCCTCAATATCTGCTAAAAGAAATTTGATGCCCCATGCAGTACAACAGTCCTCTTCCTCTTCTGTTCCAATAAACTCAATAATCCCCTTGTCCAGAAGAGAAGTGAAGATGTAATTTCCCCCTTTAAATGCTTTTATTTTATCCAAGTTCTCAACAACTAAAAGAGGGCGTAAGATCCTTCCAGCATCAGAAAATATGCGTACTTCTCTCTGTTGTTCATCCCTTTTGATTTCCACCTACATGAGAAAACCATTACTGAAATGTTAGGAAGGCAACAAAAATAAATCAGATCAAGGAAATCCCCACAACCATCCATTTAAAGGATAAAGGAGAGTAAAATCTACAAATGCTGAATACTTTATCATAAAAAGGAAAAGTATGAAAGGGACAAACAAAAGAGATAAGGTGACAACAATTCAGACATGCATCCAAGCATTTTCTAGAAGCGAACCGATTCCTTAAGAGGTAAAAATAATGAAGAAATCATGTGTTGACTACCTAACATCAACATTTTCCAACACTTGGTCTGGATGAGGCCTGCATGATCACTCTTCTGATGGTTTATAACTTGGA
>Ga0307517_10002918_pt1 | contig 27070 bp, 23 predicted proteins | sample 23_EM_MG_FD_194515 | JGI IMG/M metagenome (GOLD analysis project Ga0307517, IMG submission 194515) | Populus trichocarpa ectomycorrhiza microbial communities from riparian zone in the Pacific Northwest, United States - 23_EM | ecosystem: Host-associated > Plants > Roots > Unclassified | place... | reverse complement strand
TATTGTTATTTAAACCCTTTACCTCAAATACAGGTTCAATATTTGGCTTGGCATTAAAACTAGCATAGCCACATGTAACACTAATTTTAAAGCCTCGTGTACGTTTTGAATGGCATGAACCATACTTTTGGGAAACTATCCCCTGCAGTGTCGACAGTGTCGAATTTCCCCACATCACGCTAAAACACAAACTAAAAAAACTAGCCTCCCACTTTTCTAGATATGATATGTCAATCCAGTGATATCAAAAGAATTTTAGGCCAAGTTATGATGCAGATCTTTTTCCATCAAGAACACTAAGCCTAATGAGAGTGATGTTAGCCATAACTGTGAGGTAATGGGCCCGTTGATATTTACTAAGCCACCCGGAGTCATGTGGTAGCTCTACACCAACCAAAGAAATACGCTAATTTCACTAGTGCCTCTTTAGCACGATGTAGGGAAATTCGGAACTATCAACACTGCAGGGGATAGCAACATCGACGATTGATATCCCATGCCCTTTACATTTCTGTTAGACCATTGCTTTTAGCTCACGTTCGCAGCCGCCATCTATTGAGGTACGTGATATCTCGGGATAGGTTCGGAGTATTGCAATCGGCACGGAGAGTTTTTTTCAATCCCCCCCCCCCCTTTTTTTCTTTTTATCATAATATTATTATTATGGAGGATTTTCCCATCCAGCGAGTGAAAAACTATGACATGCAGAAGTGCAATTCCTCGCATCTTACCAGCTTTTAGCGTGGGCGGTTATGTGAGCGAGGATTTGCAAGATCGGTATACTATAACACCTAGATAAGCAATACATCACAGAGGTATCACCACCCAGAAATATAGTAACGGTGCGACAGAGGAGGCGTCCCACGATACCGATGGGAAGTCCAAGCACGGGCACTCACTCACTCACCCAGCTTCCTGCAAATTATCCTGAATTACTATAAACTTGTAGTAAAGCATTTTCATTTACGCGTATAATCATAGCCCTATGAAAAAGGGAAGCGCACCTAGCAACCCAAGTAGCGAACGCCAACAGCCCCCCGGGAAACAACCCCCCCCCAACATTTTTGGCCTGGGCCGCCGCCCGCGGCGTCAGTTTGGGCAATGATATCGTAAGAGCCCCTGAAGCCCATTACCAGATCACCAGAGGGAATCGCCCTGTCAGCCTTCGATATGTTTAGTCTAACACGTCTGGGCTCCAGAGGACTCAGGCAGGTATTACAATGTCTGCGCCGATCCTTCTCATGAACTTTCTATCTCCAGACCGGGGGATCAGAGCCTTTCCCGAGACAGGGAATAACAAGAGTTCTTAAAAGAGTGCAAAAACGCTCACTTATGTAAATCGTAGACTATAATTTCCTATTTACAAGAGCTATAGCCTCCCCCCCCAGACCAGCCATCTTTCCCCTCCAAGCGAGAAACTATGAAGGCGCCAATAGTTCTTCGATGTTGCTAGGGCGCACGGTATAGCAGGTGTAGCGATCAAATACTTTGTAATAAATAATACCAAACACTATACGGGGAATGGACAATATATATATATATATAAAGCTTCCCCTCACGCTGTCCTAGGTATTTTTAATATCACAGGAGATCCTTCTTACCGGGTAAGGTTATTCAGGAAAAAGTTTTCCACCACGGGGGCGACTAGAAGTAGTAGATGCCCCTACCCTTAATCAGCTGCTTTCGGGGCATTCTACCATCAGAATTCCCAAAGTGTAATATTTACGATAATCTTCTCGTACCAGGACGAAAAATGTTCAGGTTTTTTACTCCGCGCCACTTCCCTCTTTAGGTTTAGCAACAGAATACCCGGCAATATTAAGCTGAGAGCGCAACTATGATTGAGCTTCGGTAGCCGGAAGTGTCGGAGGGGGGGAGGGGGGCAGAGTCTGGTTGGAAGACAGTTGAGACTAAAGAAGGAGGTGGCGGACCAGGAGGCTTCTATTGCCGTGCCCTTGAGCTTTTAGGATATTATCTGACGGAGGGTGTTAGGATCGTATTTGTGTCACGAATGTGAAAGAGGAGGAGGGGGCATACAGGTAAAGCTATAGAGAGAAGTAGCATCCAACCCAGCAATAAATGTGGTGATGCGCATTGTCAAGAGGACGAAGTATGTTTAATTACTCGATCACCATGGTCTAACCTAAAAATCTATATCCGAAGATGCTCTGCTATCCTCCAACTTCCCATTGGAAGTTGTGGTCGATGTATTATCCATATCAGTCATATTGGAGCACTCGAGGGACCCCCCCCCCCCAATAGGGACATAAGTTAGTATCAAATTTTTTTCTCAAAATGAGAGAATAGTTTCCCGGGGAGCCACCCCCCCACCTTATACTCCCTGCGAACCCCCTTCTCCCTCCCCTTCAAGAACAATCTGCAATATCGCTTACAAGTCAAACAAGCATCCCGCTCTTCAAATCTTAATTGTGTACAAACTCCCGGTAACTTACCACCTCCCCCGGGAAAAATACAAACCATTCCTCCATCCACTGCGAAGCCCAAGAGCGCAATAAGGGCCCCCCCCCAGCGCCAAAAACCCCCCCCCCCCCCCCTTTTTTTTCACCCCAAAGAAGGAAGAAATACCCTACGAAAAGGGTATCGTGGTAATTAAAAAAAATAGGAGTCAGAACAATCATTGTTTACTCGGGTCAGATACATGGTACGGTATTGACTTGAATGGGAGAGGCGCGCCCTACGACGTCGAAGTTTCCCTTTAAGCAATGCCTCGTTTTATTCTACAAGTATTCTCTCCCACTTCGGCCAAGATGGGAAACTCCGACCACCTGAGATATTAAGCTGTGTCGGGTCGCTTAGGCAAGCATGCCGAGAGACTGGGTACCCGGGTGGTGTATGTCCGAGCACCAAGATATCTATCAATCCCATCACCGGATCCCGAAGATATTCATAGTTACTCCCTAAGGATTTTACTCAAAACAAAGGGGTGACGTTTTTCGTTTCTGCCGAAACCCCCCTCAAAGCGCCGAAAATCCCCCGGCGAACGTAATACCCAAAACGCATATGAAATGAATAAAATTAAACTTGAGAAAGAGAGAAGGACCCCTCATCTCAGATACCTTGGGAAGCCCGGTTCTTGCGATCCAAAACGTTGCACTAAATCTTCAGGTATGATACAAATTAGTTTGATAATAGCGCAGCTTGGGCCTGCTGTAAACAAATGTGAGAAAAAAACCTCCAACAGATAGACAGAGTAAAAAAGAATAGTGTAGAGGGCTTTTGAAAACAATAGAGGCGCTTGTCAATGCAGCATTGAAATTGTAAGGGGGATGCGCTCTCATGGGGTCTTGACGAATATCGGCCTCTGACTAATAGGGATTAGTATGATAGCAGGTATTATTTTTTTGTTACCCTACGAGCCCTCCAACGAATTTGATTGCTTGCTTGCCAAATAATTACCCCTGTTCATCACTCGCTCATGAGAGACTGCATTCTTGCCAAGCACATCATTGGGTGCGAAAAGGGGTGTTAAATCCGCAGTACCTTTGTATTATTTCGCTTGTCAAATTCTGCTTACTAAGGACAGCACGCATAATAGTTTTCACCAGGAAGTGTAAATTAGGCTGTTATATAACCTAGGGTTATAAGGTATCATAGAAAGCAATGACACTTACTACCGGTACCATAAAGTATAGTTAAGGAAGTAGTTACCGAGATATAACTTCACATACTTGGAAATCACCTTTTCCAAACCGTGACTCAGCTGCTGAAAAGTTTCAATCAACATATGATACCATGATATATACAACTATCCAACCAACGAGGAGAAGAATCCAACCCATCCAACCCATCCAACCCACTCAACCCCCAAAAAACTCACCCGATTACGTCAATGATAGGATTGGGGGGCATACAGAAACACATCCAGGAAGCCAGCATCATACAAAGGTCACGTTCAAAGCAGGAGCCTTGCTTTCACCAAGCTCACGATCGAGTTTCCCCCCACTCTCCACTCCGCTCGACCCCCCACGCGCTTTAAATTTCCGGATCCGGAAACCTACCCGGGCGAAAGCCTTATCATCTTGAGCGATTGATTCTACCCCCAATTCACCAGCTAATAGCAGACTGACAGGTATTCATTTCATATCAAAGTGCTGAATACGAGCATGCGGTAGATGGTCAACCGTCAGAAATCTTACTCGCAATGTTTTCCAACGCACCTCAGGTTGTCCCCACCGGCGGTACACGATTTAGGGTCACTGCCAGCCACAATTAAATTTAGCCCCTCCCAAACACTTTTCCAGGTATCAACCCCACCACCAAGAACCGAGCGAGGACGTCTAGAATTCCCCACTTTGGATCGAAGGAAGAAGAAAAGAAAAAGAAAAGAATTCAGCCCCCCGATAAACATAAACAAAAAGAAAAAACACCATAAGCGTTGTTGGGAGAGGGAGGTGACTTCATCATCCTAGAAACACTCCCAGTAATTCAAGGTTTTAAGGTACTCGGGGGTGTCCTTAAAAATCGGAAACTACCCGTGCTGAATCAGGGCCAAAACGATCGAGCGATCACAATTTCTGGAAAACTTAACCTTGTAACTCCATGTAACTAGGCATCTTAAACAAGATATGTTGAACTGAATTAATACTTGTACTTAGCAAGAGACAGGGGACCAGTATAAAGTGAACTGAGGGGCAAAAGTGTGGATTGCAAGTAAGAAAAAAAGCTGAGGATATTGTTTGCTCCAAGATTGAAAGGTTCTGTCATTGGTATCATTTGGATAGATTTATTCTATTAAATTTATTTCATAGGATTCTGTCCCCATACATGCTCTTTTCATTTCAACATACTACGGGTTCTTGGACTGCTGATCCCCAGGGGAGTTTTCCAAGTTTTGTTGCTTTCTGCTCGCCAACCTTGCATGACAAGGATTTGATCTTTCCGATTTTTATGGACACCCCCGAGTACGTATGCATATGCGGGGCTGCTGCACATTCCTCCTTAGGTGCTCGAGTTATAGTGAGCAAGCAGTTCACTCCCACGCGACCACACCAGTGGCTGAGGCGATTGTGGCTCGAGGGCAAAATTCACTTCACTTCCCAGCTCGAATATCGCGAGGGATCCTCGGACTTTAGGCATGGGGGAGGAAACCAGTGCTTCGTGCATTCCACTCTTCCTGCGCCCTCCACAAAGCAGGATCCAAAAAATAAAATAAAAATCGGCATGATCACATCGGACGACGTAAACCTCTTTAACTCTCGTAATGCCCATGGGGTAATTGTGCCCCACCATAGGCTATACCAATCGGTATCGCATCCGACGCACTCCAAACCCAACAACCCCCCTACCGGGGTAGCGGCAGTTGGTTATTCCACGCTGCACACAAGTACAACCGTGCGGGATTTCTCTCTCTGCAGGCGTGCCAACTCACGATACTGCACAGTCCACCTAAGAGTTCGTAGAGTGGGGAGCCTCGCGTCCGTGGCCTAGAACCCCATAGCCCGGTGGTGGTGTGTGGGATGTGGGAGACACTGTGCATCACTCGTAGATGTTGGTTAGGGTTAGGGTTTGGTTTGGTTAAGATGATTGGGAGCCCTTGTCGGGTATCGGCCGTCGGGAGCTGAGCCTGCACCAGACAACTTGTCTCGGCTGAGGTGAGGAGGAATTGGGGGTGCTCTTCCGGGATACTATCCGGTACCATACCAGTGGTCGGCATCGGGAGTGGGGGTTCCTTCACTTCTTACTAAACAACGCTATAAGTGACCTCACACAACCGTTGGAACTCCTTTCTTTTTTTCTTTCTCTTTTCCCCCCATTCAACTTCCTTGAACCCAGTACCACGATGCTTCCTATTACCCTATGAGCTTGGGCCCCTCCAATTGCCCGATGATACCCTTTCTTAACCATTGTCAGCTTTTTCGTGGGGTTTTGGTTGGGGGCTTGGATGACGATGACGGTGGTTTGTCAGTCGTGGGGGTGCAAGTGGGGGACACCTTGAGGAATGTGGGAAGGAAGGGATGGATGAGTTTGCCAGGTTTTTTTGGACAAGTTAGGTTTTTCGCGGGCCCTGGAGCATAGCTCTGAGATGATCTGAGATGAGGAGCTGATGATGGTTGATATGATGAGCGTTATTGATGGGCTCGTGCGGGTGATGTTGTTGAAATTAGGTACGCTTCCCAACTTTTGGGTTTGTGATACCGGCGGTACGTTGGCCGGGGATTTGGGACTAAGGTTCGAACTTAGGTTTTTTTACTTGTATCCGGGAGTAGCGCATTGTAGGTATAGATACAATAACCTGCTGAAAAGTTAGTGAGTATGGGACGGTAGTTAACTTAGGTTTACCTGCAACAAATCCCTGTCTCCTACGGTACCCTAGTACGAAAACATATCCCCTGGTGTGGTGTGGTATTGGTTGAAGAGGCGGTCCGCCACGTATCTGCGGTGATTCACCTTGTAGGGATATTGTAGTGATTGGTTGAGTTGGGGTACTCTCCAGTACCTGACTGAACCTAACTGGCGGTGCTCCCCATCTTGGAGGTTCTACTGTTGCACAGCCACTGAGGTGTTGTGGGTCACGACCTAAAGGGAACCTCATTCTCGATTAAAAGAATTCAGGTGAATCTGCGCCTTTCAGGAGCAATCCTGGTCCGTGGCCGGATTACCGACACACCTTGAAGCAACCCCCTTCATCCCCAGCAACAGCGTCACGGTTTCTCAACAGGTTACCCTTCCGAAAATACTCCTCCCGAGCTGAAGAGGCTCATACCTGGACTACAACCTTAGGAGCAGTCTGGCAACCACAAAAACCACATACTCTTAGCGTTTTTTTCTCCGCAAAATAACAAAATTAAAATAAATAGGGGTATATTCTAATACGCACATTAAAATGACGTTTTTTTTCTCTTTCCTTTTTTCTCTTTTTCTTTTTCTTTCTTTTTTCTTCTTTCTCTCTCTCGCTCTCCATCCCAATTCACATTTTTCCCACTCGGTCTGTATCCAACTGGCAAGAGTGAACGGATAGTTAGATTCCCCGCTTAGGAGACGACGACGAAACTGGGGCTCGGTGATGACAGGGAATGGATGGGACAAAAACCCCGTGGGAAACACAATACTGCACTCACCCATTCATAGAGTAGCCGCATACCTTAGCACTAATTTGCATTAACCTTGGCGCCAAGGTGCCCGGATACCAAAAGACCAGCCAGCAGAAACCGATCGCCCGCAGGATAGAAGGGGAAAAAAAAGGAAGACAAAAAAGAAACTGGTCAATTAGAGCCTCCCCTCAGGACTGAAAGGGGGAGAAGAAGAATTGATACTCCACAAGTACCATTCTCTACCCCCGACCACCACGCCAGTCACAAAATGTACTCGAGCAGAAAGGGGCAAAGGCTATTGCACCCGAGTGCCGTATGATAAAATCACTCGGGATCCACCCTTCCCCTCCCGCCCCCTCAGCCCTGCGATCTCCTGAATCTGAGTAGTCAAAAAAGCTCCCGAGGAGTATTAGCCTATTCCTGGCACGGCATAAAAAATCAGCCCACTGGGCATTCGATCTCATTAACTGGTATTCCGCAATTCTGTTAACTCGTCAAGCTAAACCTATCCTGGCCTTCCCCGCAGATAATGGATTTTTTCAAGAAGATTCTGGAGTAACTCTTATCCGTTGATCTCCTCGCTAAGCTGTGGCAAGATCCGTGTGGCGTTCGTAGACAACAACCACAACTCGCGTGCCCGTTTTTTCCAACCAATCCAATCTGCCCAATCTTTCTTTCCTTCTTCCTACAAGCCACGTGAAGTTGAACAGCCACAGAAAACATCCACTTCTTCTCCGATGAGACGGCGAAGGCTGGATGGGCGACGAGTTACGTTAGGTCGTACGGTATGTATCTGATAGGGTAAAAAAGTGAATTTATCAAATGAGGAATTACTCCTCGCTCACCCCCTATTGGTCGCCATGCCAGTTGAGTCGTGTTCCCGGTGAAGACTCCAAAAAAGCAGACATAGGGCTTTAAATTAAACCCTAAAAGGAGCTCCCTGACATCGTTTTCTTTTCTTTTCTTCCCAGAAAATTGAAGATATCTTTCGGTGGTGCAACAAACATGTTCTCAGGATCCATTTAAGAGCTTTTGTCAGGGGTCTTTGAATAGGCTTGCTTTATCAGCAGCCTGCTATCATCGCCGTTAGGTTTCCTACCAGAGATGAAACAGTGCTTAGGCTGCGCTCGATCATCTTCATTTGCTCAACAGGGAAAGCATGAGAAGAATACCTAGAGCGGGATAGAATTCTTTATGACCAATGGCAGTTTTCCCCCCAGTACTGTTTCACCAACGAACGCACTTCAGGGCCATCATGATACTCGAGCTTTAGGCTAGTGCTGAGGCTTATGGCCCCCACCCAACTGCACTGGTATCGAACAGGGATCAAAAACAAGTAATTTTTGCTTACCCTGCCGAATTCGCTCTATGCTAGCCAAATGACTTTACGCCTCCGAAAGGACAGCCAGAACAAGTATTGTCAATAAAGAAAAGAAAGAAGGAAACAGGCTTTGTCACATACCGGTATCTCCAGCCCCAAAAGTATTCGTCAAAATGTTCACCCTAGCCAAGGCTCCACCCGACCGTTCCTACAATTCCCCTAAAACACATTACCATAGCGGATAGAAATTTCGGCAGTCACGGAAAGAAGCCCCCTCCCCCCCCAATACCCTACCGCAAGCCTTCCGTTATGACCAGTCACGAAACAACAACATCCAATCCTCACCCCCCCCCGACTTTTCTTGGCGCTCCTCCCTCGAATAGGCCCGGATGGCTAGAGTTACTCGAGTAGACAAAGCCGTTCCCTTAGTGCCGGCCTGGCTTAGCATCGGAAGTCATCAGTCATCATATGCCCAAATGAAAGGATGGGCAATTCCGTTCTCCGAAGCCTTAACAACATCCCGACGTCGAAGCCATCATGACTGCTGTGCGTAGTACTGTAGCCAGCGCTGAAAGAAGCCCTGCCCCGAGCTCGGTCGCGAGGCCATATTGGCCATCCTAGAAGCACAATTCAAAGTAAAAAAACAGGTATCCGGTCGAAACTTAACATGCCGAAATAGGATGTTATAAATAAACCTTTCCACCCGCGTGTTCCGTAACCTCCCGATTAAAGGCCGATCCAGAGCGGCAGAGTCGCCGTCTTCCTCCCTAACAGGACTAGTGCTCCCGCAATACTAGGCTACCATCGGGAAGTCTATAAAAAAGCAAATTAACAAGATCCCCGAATCAAACGAACCGCCGCAGAGAGTAAATGAAGTGCATAGAGTGCTCCGAGTTTCGGCGAGTAGCCTGCAGGAAGCTCCCAAAGGGCAGAACAAAGCAAACACTCTCGCAATTTCATTCATTATTGCTCATGGAACGGTGGGCGGCGTATTCCGTATACGGAGTCCTCACTCGGCAGTTCGTGCCAAGCTTTCACTCTTTCAGGTGGATCTCGCGATGTATGAATTGGAGTATCTGAGATGACATAGTGCCACTAGATGTAGGGCGGCTGCTGCACGACGCAGTACGAATACTCGTACACAAGACGATATGGCACACTAATGCATCATATCTGAGCACATGACAGATCGAGGCCCTCTCAAGCAGGGGATCTTGTTGAAATAAGCCAATGAGAAACGATACTCTCCTCTTCCGCCTCGCCGCGGACTAACGGAACACGCGAGCAAAGCGTCGACAGGCTTAGCATTGTGGAGGTCCTTGGAGCTGACATTCTCGAATGCTAGGATACCAAGTAGGACTATTAGTGACGTTATGTCACAACCACGGAAGTGTTAGAATTCCGCAGGGGCCCCGATGGTAGGTTGAATCTGCTCGTAGTACTCGAGTATGGGGCAGAGGAGGAAACGGGCACCAGCGGTGGAACCAATGCGTACAAGTGGAACAGATCGAAGGCCATCGCCCGTCATACTGCTGACATTGGTGTGTTGCTGGTGTGCGCGAGAAATTAGATAATTCCGACCGAGCGGGTCGGGCGGCATGGTTCAAGGTCTACCGGGTACCGTCGTATCCCCCAGACCGCCAAAGGCCCCGAGTGATTGGCCGTGCACACGGGAGTTGCAATTCAGTTGCCAGAGTAAGCTACTATGCAGCGAGGAATGTTCAGGAGGGTGGTACGGAGGAGCAGGGGCCGCTGTTGGCAACGGTTTTCCGCCACCAACGTCGACGAGACACAAGCCACAAGGCATGCAGTGCTAGAGAAGGTAATTTTTCCCCTCTATGTTGCCAGAAGCCCCGTTTAGTCTTTCTGCGTTTTGGTCCCTCTAGCGCCCAGTAGTGCATGCAGTTTTCTTTGGCCAGCCGATCCCAAAGCCTCAGAAATGCTCGCAGCAACACTGCATGAACCACGTACTCGAGTATATTTCGGGCGCAGAGCTGTATGACACGAGATGGGCCTGTTCGACCCAACAAGCCCGCCGGCCGGCGAGAATATTGCCAGCCTTACTTGGGGGTTATTAAAAAGGGGAAGCCTCAAAGCGCAGGCTGCGCCCATGTCCGTGTGGAGAGAGGAAATGTTACCTTTGGAATATATTAGTAACGTCCTGGTGTTTGCGAAACGGACTGCTATTGCATACAGCCAAGAATTAGCCAGAGCCAACACAATTTTGCTAGTATGCAATAGCAGTCCGTTTTGAAAACTTCACTACATTGCGAGTAGTGCATTACGGCGCACAGCGTGTTTAGTCACTGGGGGGTTGAAGTCCACCACCCGCTTCTGAGCGTCGGGAGAGTGTATCGCGACCATAGCATGTACACCAAGCGCAGCAAAGTGACAATTGAATGCTATTAAAAATGCTATTGAGATCGGGGAGAGTGCCAAGTCAAGACTCACCCCGACACCAACAACAAATTGATGGTACAATCAGACACGTGCTTAATGGTAAGTTCATTTACGCCACTAACATGGGTAAGCAATTATCCGGGGCATGCGCCTGGCGCCCAGAAACGAGTGAGACTCTATGGCTATATCGCCCAACTTGACACCAAAAGACAAACCATGGAAGGAGTATGCTCGAAAATGTCATACAAGCATATAGACTAGCCACCAGGTCTCACAACTGTGGAACCTCATTACCTAGACCAGTGAGTCTTAGAGGTAGCACCGATATTTGTTTTTTCCCTTCCAAGATGTGGGGGAAAACGCAATTGAAGTGCCAATAAGAACGCACAGGCAATCCGGAGCAGCATACCCTTAAACACCGAGAATATCAGCCGCATCATGTGACAAGGCTGCCCGCTGTCTGGGCCTTTGTTGGCGGCGAGTCTTCCCCCGGCTTCTGTCAAGAGTATTTATCTAAATAATTCCACGCCATGCAAAAGTTCAAAGGGGGCAATATAGCTAACCTGGATTAAGGCTGTATCGTAGGCTAGCCGTTGGGCATGACCGGCCAAGCTCTAGGAATATATCGCTTTCCAGCTTTCTTCGTAGGAATAACCGAGTGCCCAAAGATGTTAGCAGTGGGAGTCGGCGAAAACTCAACCCTCATCTTTCGGCCACTTTACCTCGTACCTATTCAACCAAGAACAAAAACTCAAGCTCGTTCAGAGATTTCGAATTGCAGAGTATTTTGCAGTGAAATAAAGGTCAAGAGATAACCGGCATGTTTACTTTTACAAAACAGCCTCCGATGACTTCATAAGAGCGAGCCGGAAACAAAGAGGACGTGGGAAAATAAAAGGAAAATAAAACAAATGAAAACCTTCTCGACCAGTACAACGAAGTCACTCGCAATAGGCCGAGATATCCAACCGCACGCAGGCAACATGAATCCCATAAGGACCATAGCCAATTTCGCCGCAGTAACCCCCAGTAACTGGGCAAGGAGCATTTCCCTCATTTCCCTCATTTTCCTCATTTTCCTCATGCCCCTCTTGCCCTTTCCCCTTGCCATTATTCTGGAGACCATCCCGGGTGGAAGTGGGTGCAGTGGTCTGGCGTATGCCCTCCGCGATCCTCTCCAGCCGTCCAGCACTAGCCTTAGGGCTAGCCACGGCAAGCAACCACTGCGGTATACGTTCGAGATCGTGGCATTGTGCCCCTTTTGAGGAAAGCGAGGGTAACTGTTAGCCCGCACGACATTTACACTGGGAGACGGTAATTTTAGGGGGGAAAATGTGGACGGCTAACCTTGTATCGGCTCCCGCCCTCCGGGCGTGGTACCGTTGGTGGTGACAGCATCGATATTTATCGTCTGGGATGTGGTGGTGGATCGGGGAGTGACAGGAGCAGCCGCTGACCGGCAATGAGCTTTGGTCATGTTGAAATGCCGGCGTTGGCTAAACTAAGGGCGGGCGCGGTATTCTTTGTGGTAACGAATAGAGGCAGTTATCTGGTTATGGATAATGAGACGGTGATAAGATACCATTAAGATATCAAAAAAGTAACAGAGAAGGCAAGAGGGCGAATAGGAGAAAAAGGGAGTAGTTGAAAGATGATTCCCAACTCGTTTGGAGGATGGAGAAAGAGAGATATTAGCCCATTAAATACATGGACCCAGCGCTCGTGGGGCGCCTCTCCCGCAAGACTCTGCCCTGTACTACTTCGCCGGGCTTGCACTCAGCTGCTATTTCTTCAAGGATAAGCAAAACAAAATAATAAAGATAGATGAGATTTGGAAGTCTTGGCTTGTGGAGGTCAGGTTAGCCCCGAGCTCTAAATGATTAAGCAATTCTGCGGAATCGTCGCCTGATCGTTGTAAACTCCTGGAGGAAATCCCTGCCAGTGTTCAACATACCAAAGGATTACAATCCCAATTCCTACCCGAATCAGACATGCACGCGGGCAGAAGGGTGAGACACACCCCCCCGACCACCCCCCAGGGCCATTGATGTTGCAGGCTCAGTGAATTCCATCTAGTCCATACATTTTGCCTCCCCAATAATCAAACTGTCAAATCAATACCACCCACGGCTCATTGCGCCGATTTCAGCCCAAATTTGGCCCAAATTCCCAGCCCAGCAACCAGCAGAAATTCCCAGGAATCACCATAGTATCGCTCCCAGGTCATGTGAATTAAGAGACGTAAAAGCAGAAGGCCGCTGCAGATCGATCATTGAGTGCGCACCCGAAGCCGTTCGTCCGAGTCGCTGCCATCCATACTCACTCCCGGGATGATAATAGATGATCTGGAGGAGCAAATCAACCCGTTACCCGAAAGAAGGTAGAATGCCAAGGCACCACCCTCTCTCTTCTTTTTTTTGGCTTCCTATGCTTGCTCCAGCTCCCCAAGGTGTTCCATCCCAAATTTGGCACTGTAATGCAGGAGTATAACACGAGAAATTTCCCTCCTCATACGATACGACAAAAGAGGATAATTTTGGTTATCGAATCTTGAGCATTACGCCAGGCACCGCTTCACAAGGCCAGATCTCCTGTATTCGCTCCCTCTCTATTCGCCCCCACAAAGACTGGAAGAAACATTCTGGCAATAGGCGCGATACCGGTACATTGGAGAAAAAGAAAAGAAAAAAAGACTTGTTTTTTTCTTTCCGTTTGTTTGTTTGTTTTTTTAATTTTATTCCTTCATCTCGCTCTCTTCCCCTCGGGATCAGCAGTGGAGGAGAAATGTGAAATGTAATGAAAAAAACCGAAAGAAAAAATGCTCATGACCTAAATCTCCGACCTGGGGATCTGCATATGATGGAACAAAATAAACCAGTTTACACAGGTCTGATTTAGAGTGAATACTCTTTTGCCCGAACGTGTGGTATCGCTATTGGACGGGCTTCGTCATTTCAGCCCTATCAACTCTCACGATTTTCGGCAACATGCCTAAGATGTGTGGGGGGTAGTGGGGGTACAACTGAAGGGAAAGGGAGAGAAGAGAAAGAAAGAACGAAACTTACATCTGCTATCCGAGAGCGTTACTTCGTGAGTCGGATAGAAGGATTTGGTAAAATGAAGCTAACTCCAAATACCAGTTATTTAATGGTGCATGGAAAGACCCGTGCACTGCAAGTCTCGTGTTGCGGGATTACTGCTTCAAATTCCCTCCAATTGGTGAAAAACACCCGCCTCCCCCCCACAGTTGTACCGGGTAACGTCGCATCCCCAAACAAGGTCGACAACACAAGCTTATCTTGACGATCCGCAAAGTGTCCACTGAGAACCAACCCACGGCTGCACATCCCCAATCAACAAAGCCCCACACATTTCACACCCCACGACAATCCCAATGGTTTAAAGTGGGGTATCAGTTGTAACTCATACTGCATGAAGCGCTCCAGCGGCGCGGTTTTTGGTGCGGGGCAAGCTTCCAATGGTATTGGTACCTGTTTGAGGGATTCGGTTCCTGGATCCGGGAGATTCCCGAGCGTTGGGGCTCCTAGGTGCTTTAGCATTGTGTAACATTTACCACAATCGGCACAAGCCAACTCACAGCTTCCCCGCACCCAGCCCGCCCAAGCACCCTTCCCATCCAGCACAAAAGTCCTGCCAGAATATCATCAGTGGTAGGAAATTACCGCGCACTAAGATACCTAAAGCATATGAATGGAGTCCCGTCAATGACCACCTACAAGGTTGACAAAAACGTGGACCACCTAGATCGCTCGTGACGCACAAGGAAAGGCACCAGTCGCAGCCACCAGAGGATGACCCAAAGATGTTGGCGCCAGCAAATGTCCGGGCATCTTCAAGCGACTGCCATCTCGAAAATTTCCCAAGTGCATATGATAGCTTTCCTTCCCCCTTTCACCCCTTTGCAAGAAACCATCGCGCTAAAGAACGGGGGAAACGCCGCGCCCATGAATGAGGGAAGGAGGATAGTGCAGAAAAAACGACGGGGAGCTAAGCTATTTTCGGCGTCCGTCTGAATAACGAGAGAATCCAAGGGGGCTCGTTGCGCTGTCTGTTCAGGATAACACCAATCCAATCAATGTGAGAAGGAGACCGGGTCCATTCCTTCCTCCAAGACATTTTTCCAGGCTTCGGAAATCGTTTCTGCTTGCACAGCAAGGTCAAGGCTAGGATTTCTAAACCAATTGTTAGCCACCAACTCCTCCCGATTGATCTATAGCTCAATTGCCGAGGAGGGAAGCTCGCCGGAAGACAATCTTTGTATAAATGTAAGTCGTTCTCCGCTTTTTCCACAACTGGGCCCGCCAACTGAGAATATGTGGGGAGAGAGAGCGAGCGAGGGAGAGAGAAGAAACGGGCAGCTCCCAGTCGGAACTCGCGCTGCTCATGCCGCCACCTAATGGTCACTCCGGCGGGGGCGTAAGTTTGTACGTTCGAGAAAATTGTTGGAAAGGAGCGAAAAAAACATCTCGAATCGCAAACCGCTTAAAGCGCCTCGGGAAGCCATTGCCTTTTGTTTTTGTTTCGGTTCATTTTTTTTTCATTTATTCTTTTTTTTTTCTTTCATTCATTGCAAACCTGTTCCCCCCGATTACATTACCACACACCAAGCAATCTGCCAGGGATCGAGAGACTCAGTTTTCCTTATTCCCACAATTCGCCTAGGGAGAAAGGAAGAGGGTGAATGTGTTTTGTGGTGTGTGCGCGTGTCGAAGCCCATTCCAGTCCATAATAAGATTACCTAGACCTCGTGTGCTCGTCCTTCATCGGCCCTCCTAGGCTTAAATAGCTTGGATACCTTCGCGGAGAAGGTATCTAGCTAGCCGGTTACCGCCAATCGTCCTCATCCTATCTCGCCGTGTTGCAGTCAGCCCTAGTGGAAGCCACCGGGAGAGCAGCCAGATGTTTGAATAGGTCGGCGATCAATCATTGTAGCGGTTGGAGGTTAACTAGAGGGTTTGTGGTAACATTCTGTATACTGAGACTAATGGGTTAGAATTGGGGATCCGGATAAAAAAGGGGGAGAACCACTTACTGAGCCAAAGGGTTGAGGCATTGTGTTCAACTAGTCCAATCCCATCCAAACGAGGAAGCCTCTCTTTGAACGAGGATTTCCCGGCAGCAATGCGGCAACATGGGTTATCGTTTGATGGTTCTTGTCAGTGGTTGCTAGAATCATCCTTTTCGGCTTCATCAGACCAACTTCGTTAAGCGCTCCCGAAGAGAAAAGTGGTACCTACGCTGCAGTGAAGTAAATATACCACCACCTCTCCTTGTTCCCACCTCTCTCTCTCTCTCTCTCTTTCCCTCCCCCCCTCTCCTACCCTCCCTTCGAATTGACCACGCCCCTTTACAACCTGTGGATCCCAAGCGGACAAGGACTGAAAGGCGGATCCCCGTGGATGCTTGGAAGTGACCTGTTGGTTAAGAAAGCACTGCTGGACAGTCACAGGTGGGACAGGGTGTGTGCGTTCTAGGGCTTTGGATGGCTGCTGCCACCATTTATGAAAAATTTAACGCTGTCAGTTATTGCGAACGCGGCCACGGTGTTCGGTGCTGTATCTGATTCAGACTTTCACCAGCAAATCGAGGGAGCGGAAAAAAGAAAACAAAACAGAGCAAACAAACAAAAAAAAACCCAACATAGGAAAGGGAATAATATATAGCCGATTGAGGAATGGGAATGGGAAGTCCGATTGTAATGGGGGGAATAAAAATTTTGACCACCACCACGTGTCGCTGGTGAACTGTCTCTCGCTGGCAGTGCAGATACGGAAACACCGAAATTTTTCACCGCCCCTGCGGGTGTTGCCGGGGGCAACAAGGAGAGTAAAATTACCGATACTCGAACACAGGGAATTAAAGATTTGTAGGGCGAATTATCTACGCGCCCGAGCCCCTCCATCCCCCCATACCAAACTCGGGCTCCAATATTCGGGAGCTTCGCAATACATACGATAACGGAAATCTTGTGCTGTGGAGCACAGTAGAGATAGGATTAATTTTTCGGAAAACCGACGAGATACCCGCCAAAGTGTAGAAAGTGGGGTAGGGTGATCTTTAATAAAATGCTGGTGGGCAGAAAAGTTAAGAAATCGCAAGTGGCACTGGGTGACTTCCTCGGCGCATAAGTGAACATCTCCGGGTAGAGAAATAAGTGCTGGCCATTTCCCCACCACTTAGATTACATGGTATGATATACCAAACACCGTCCTGTATAGTACAGATCCTGGGCCTTAACTATAGCAAAGCCTATTTTTGCCTTATTGTGGAAGTATTTACAATACACCCCCTTGGTGATTGTGTATATACGACCCGGCGGAGCTTTTAGCTGGAACTGTGACGAGAATTAAATTCTATCCAATTAGTTTTGTGAGACCCATGAACTCAATCCACTGAGTAGGTAGAAAGGTGTGGGGCTTTAATTGTAAAAGGAATATAGCTTGGAATGGTAAGATCATAAACTTGGGAAAATGAACGTCTCGACCCATACAGACATTTATTGAGATATCCGCTATGAAGGAAGCTATATTAAAAATATCAATCGCCAGCTTCCGGTGGGCTTGAGCAAGGGGGTTTCAATTATCCTCCTTCGTGTTTTAGTGGTTCCCCTCTCGGAACCCGCTCGAGTCCTGAAAAAACTCTTGCACTTAGTACGGTAGTTCGCTCTCCTCTCACGCCCCCAAGTTCTGGGCTCGGAGAAGAAATATCTAAAGAAGGATTAGTACTTTCCTGTCACGGTATAATATCGGCCAGTGGGAGATATTGGATCCCATTAACTTGACTAGTATTCGCAATCATATTACTATAACTTATCAAACTAGACCCACCCCGGGCCGACAGAGATAGCGGATTGCAAGATTTTTTATTGTGCTGTGCCTGAAAGTGGGCACTTAGACCTTGATTTTGCTTTTTACCGAGAATCAACAGGGGCATCCCGGCCTGTTGTCGAGCCACAGCCAACCCCAGCCCTCTCTCCATCAGCCGCTTCCCAAGTTACCGAAAACTCTCGATAAATCACCACGGGGATCTCAACATAATTCACTGTCTAAACAACTATAGGCTTAGCGGGGCAGGTTCACAGAATTACGAATACCAGCTAATGAGGTCTAGTGGGCTCATCTTAAATAAGCTATAACGCGTCTGGAAAACACTATTGCTTCTTGGGGTCCTTTGTCTCGGATTGCGAAGGTTAGGGGCCCGATGGCGGATGGTGGATTTATCGGGAGTTTACGGTATCCCTCCTCCGCCCACCCCTCAAACAGGCATTTCGTGGACGTCCTTGGGCATGCAGAAGATGTCCTATCTTCCTCATAGCCCTGGTAAAGGGCCCCTAATTGTTTTATCACTTTTTGGATCTCTGGTGGAGTGGATGATGCGACAAGAGAAGTCTCTTGAGCTAACCACTGGAAGTTCGATAGACTTACCCTTCGTATCATACTCGGCATGGCGCCCGCACCCTTCTCGAGCAGAACCTCCCTTGAGCCTCGCATCAAATCAAGAACTCTAGTCCTAATATGGAGATGGGCTCTCCCTAATTAGGAAGTCTCTTGGCTAATTATTCGGCAAAAGCTCTTTCCCAAGACAATCCCCACTGTCCTTCCCACACAAACCTCCGCACCTTCCGTCCAGAAGACTCAAGGGAAATCGCTCTGTCCCAATCACTACTTAGGAAAACTTTTTGGGGAAGGGATTTCGGGGATTCTATTTGTTGGTGTTGTTGCAAGTTGGGATATTGGTTTCACGACATTGGGTGTCATCAGAGGGTAGGTTTTAAGCACCAGCAAAAACACTCCTTCCAAAAAGATGGTTTCGGCGGGTGCAGGGGTTATTTTGCCAATGTTTCGTGGATTACCTCCCACTCGGGGGACAAGCCGTCGTCAGATTACAACGAGACAACTCGGCATAGTTCTGCCATGGGGCAGTTTGAGGGGGAAGACCACAGCCAAATTTCACTCTGGTGCCGGTAGTTGGGGATAACCGTGGTGAGCGTTTTTTAGAGCAGAAGGGTACCCCCACAGGGGCGCTACAGCTCTAGCAACTATTGGGAATCTGTAGCTCCAGTACGCTGATTGGCTGGTGCTCGGTGCACATTAGAGGGGACCTACTTGTACGAGTAGTACTAGTACTACTTGTCTTACCGGTAGGGAAGAAGCACGGGGAATAAAAACAGGGGCCGTGAATTTCCACGGGCACTCGGACACGCACTGAATTTTTTGCCATATACTGCATCCCTGTTTCCGGTACTCGAGCACACTGTGCCTACGAGTACATGGCGAGAAACGTGCTTATCTGAGAGCCGATACAAACTATGCCCCCCCCTGTTTCCTTGTATTCGAGCACTCGAGTACGGTACTCTTTCTCGAGTTTGCTGGTGCCGGGTGCCCCGTGAATTCTCGTACGGCCCACTCTCAGATTACCAGCGGGAATTGCGGCATCGGCCGACGATAGGTTAGTTTGACAGGTTACATGTTCCAGGAATGAAGAACCTGGAGACAAGGGTCAAAAATTCGTGAATTGCGAACACCATCCAATACTCGGGGGTGGACGTTAGTGATGGGAAGGACAGGGGTCCGAGATGTCAAAGCTTTTTACCCCTCCTAGCGTTATACTCGTACCGTACTCGAGTACCTATGATACCAAATTAAATAATTTTTTGCTTCTGACAGCAATGAGCACGGGGACTTCAAACCCCAATCACTCCCATCACTAACGTCCACCCCCGAGTACGGTACTCGAGTTCGATTCAACACTCTGTGCACTCTCAGGCTTTGCCGCGTGAGGAAAAAACTAATCCTTCTTTAGGGGTTTTGTCTCTGAGTGCGCTGGTTAGACACCTAGCGGATATTGTGAAGTGCTAGCTTAGGAGATTTTACGATGCCCCTTTAATCCCTATTTTCGTGCATCTGCACTTCCCTGGCGCAACTACCCGGGTGCAGGGTCTCGGTTATCTACCTTGCTTACTGTACACGAGTAGGGGCCTAGGAAAAGCAGCCCCTCACTGAGTGAATAGTTATCGATATGTCGGTGGCGTGCACTTCTCGTAATCAATTCCATGCTTATATCACCTCACCGTGGTAAATTAGCTGCCCACGTGCGCGTGGGGGAATTCACCATACCCACTCTACCAGACTGAAATCTTCAACTCCAGCAATGCATCGAAAAGGGGGGCGGTCACGATCGATTTCCAAAGCTCCCCCGTGGTACGCAGAGTGTTACCGGAATTCTCAAACAGACAGATAGGGAATACGCGGGGAGGCCTCCGTCGACAGACGGGAACTCTGGTGGGGTGGCGAGAGACACCAAGTGGTTCCGAAGGTCGTCAGGGCCCCGAAAGCAGCAGTTGAATAGAGCGCATACTCAGTACCCAACCCAACACTTTCCCTGTTATAGCCAGGTTTCCTTTTCGTGCAGCGGGTTGGGTTTTCTGGGGACGGGGGGGTTGGTTGGAATCCGAAAATGCCTTCTAGGTCCGTTACGGAGGGGAATTTGTATGGGGCATTCGAGTCCCCGAGCGATTCCTTCCTAATAGCAGTTGCTCCACCTTGAGGAGGTCCATTATAGCGACGCGGGTGTGCAGTACTACCCAGCTTGAATCATGAACTATCACACCCTTGCCCTTGGTTCGTCTCTTTTATCCATCAAAATCAAATAAACCGGAGGACCCGGTTCTCGGGTGAAATCGTGAGGCCGTGCTAATTGCGCCTACGGTACTATCGGCTACCGCGCAAGTCTTGTCCAATAAGCAATCGGCCTGGATAAGCGAAGTTATGCTGTGACGCCTTGAAACCTCGTACAGTAAGAGACTAAGAGTGCTCCGTTGCATGCAAGTACTGGTAGCGCCGCAAAACAGGGGCCGTGAAACGGTACGGGCTCTTGGGAAGGCACTAATTGTTTGTCATATAATTCGTGAATCCCTATTATCGGATGCATCTTACCTATGCGAGTACTGTAGAAACTCTTAGAACCTGCTCTCAGATACTCGGTGGAAGTCAGCTCATCAGTTCGTCATAGGTTCAGTTCGACAAGTTAAGAGAATTGCGAGTACGAGTTACTGAGATCCAACACAACCACTGGCTTACGGTAATCTTATACCGTACAAGGAATACTAGTCCTTTCCACCGGCTATTATCTCTGAATCCGGGGATTTAAGGGGCGGCGGGGGCCGCGTATTTCACGGGATTTTGCGGGATTCGACTTTTACCGGAGCTTGAGTTACATGTCTTTGGTACAAGTTACGGTAACTCCCACCAGATGTAGTACCGAGAAGCTATCACTTATTTATTTCCCATCATGGAGACCTTAAAAAACCTCGAGCGCTGGTAGAACTGGGCTTGAGTACCGTGCCTGAGTATGATAGCATGTGTGGTCCCGTATAATGCTCTCCTTACGTACCCGACAAGGCAGATGCCGGCCTAGGAAAAATGCTACATATCCAATCCCTAGGACTTCGTGTACAGTACCAGTATCTTACCGCATGGCATTCCCCACTGGCTATATTTTCCCTGGCTCATTTTTGGCCGTTCCGCCCCGGTATCTGCCTGCTGCTGCTGGAGCACAACATAGTTCTTGCGATCATTGACCACCACCACCACGGCAGGTGATTCTTTGACATCCTCGACCCTGACTCGCACACCGTATCCGCAAGGCATTAGGCTTTCCATCACCCGTGAAACGTATGACCATGTGCTCATAGGCGCTTTTTAGATGCGCAGAAGCGCCGCCTTGTTGTTACCATAATTTTAGGCCAGCTTCTTTCCGATTCTTTTTAACCTCGAACGCGACTATAATGGGATGCACCACCGATCCCAAGCCCTTGGGCGCTGTCAGCTCAGATGACTGCCTAGTGCAGGACAAAGTTTTGCAGCCTCGGTTCCTCAGAAAACAAGCATTGGGCGGGCTATCAATAATGCGCAGTCCCTGAGCACCACAGATACCGGGGAATTGAAGAGTGTGCTATCGTTTTTTCCCTTTCAGAGGGCTAGCGCCTCACCTTTTGCTTGTGCTCCCCCTCACCCACTTCCGGAGAAGGAAATTTTGGACTACCTAGCACACGGCTGGATCACCGGTATCCGAGATTCTATGTACCGTGCTCAACCTCAGCAGTGGATTGGCGGATTAGATACAGTAAGGCTCAGTGCGTGCTCTGATAACTGGACCCCAACTACAGTACCTCACCCTCAAGCGGGTTGCATCCGTGTTACCCGTGTTGCCTCTACTAGCCCGATCAATTTCGCCTTTACAAAGCTTGAGGCGAAAGTGGGAGTGGCAGGGGGAGGGGGAAGGAGGGGGTGCACTTTGCAATATACCGTAATCGTCAGTGCTTCGGCGGGTAGTGTATCACTTGTAGTCCTAGTACAGTTCTTTTTGCTGTATCATACGTGAATCTGACGTGACCGACATTGCGGAGAAGGGGCTTGAGCCCCATCGGAAAGCCCTATTTTTTCAAAGTCCCATGTTGAAGACCTCCCCGTGTTTAGAATGCTTCTGTTCATTCGACCCGTCCCACCTCTTCGATCAGGAGTTCTCATCAATCTGTCGACATACTTTTCCCCACGCACTCGGGCAAGTGCGGGTCGAGTCCCTGAAATGCTTCTTCGATCTCTAGCAAGGAGAAAAGGGAAAAAAAGAAAGAAAAAAAGAAAGAAAAAGAACAGAATGAAACTAAAAATTCAACGCGCTAGCGTCCCGGATATAAGTGCTTGGGTAACATGTTGCACAACGGGCGGGCTAGCAGTGCTAGTCTCGCAAATCAAAGGCGCTACCACCCGCACGTGGGGTGTGTTGATTCAACGAAGCCTCATTGGTGGTTTCCGCGGGTTACTTTCCCCAATTCTTTTTTTCCAGTCCCGCGGGTATGGATATTGTTGCTTTGCTCGAGCGCAACCCGGATGTGGGGGGGAAGAAGAGCGTCAAGGCGGGGCGGGTGTAGGGTGGGCGAAATGGATGGATGGACGGGCGGAGCCAAGGAGGGGGAGGGGGGCCAGAGATGTCAGGCGGGTACTTACATACCGCTATTCAATTAGTAGGGATCCTTATATCAATGATTCCAGCCCTCCACGGCATTTCAAACTTCGAGATCTTGATTTTTCTTACCATTTTCTCTAACTCCTCTCTCACCACCACTCACTCCCTTATGAAATTGGGTTTGGGATATAAAAAAAGCCCCGACTTTGCCTATTCCACGTGTTGTCCTTTCTCTCTGCATACCGCTGTACAAATTTAATATCCCACCTAGCTCGTCACTCACCCCACCCCTGCCATCCTCCGCCGGTCTATTGAACAGTTCTCGGGAGGCAGCCTCATTTTCAACGGGCCATGTCCCACCTAGTATATAAAAAACCCCTGCAAAGCCAAGCCCACCGCGAGGACTACAAAGTCCTCCGGAAAGCAAAGGACGAAGGCCGGATCGACCAAGATTCCTACAAAATTGCCAAAAAGAACCTTCTCGCCGATGCCGAAGACTCCACCGGTGCCGGCGGTGGGTTGGCCTCCTCCCAAAACTCGCTCAGGCGGTCGCTCACAAATAGCACTACCTCCCGGCCCCCATCCATCACGACTTCTGCCTCTTCCGAATCTTTCAAGGAAAGAGAGCGGACCAGAAAGGGGAGCATATTCGAGAGGAATGATCCAAATAGGCTAGTCTTCAAGCCCGACCAACGCAGCGAGGAGGACCGTGAGGCGTCAAAGAAGGAACGGAAGTTGCGCAAAGCTTTGGAAGCTGGGAGAGCAGCGAGGGCGGAATACTTCGGACAGATTCCTTCCCCGATCGAGGGTCCACCTGCGGAACCGGATCCAAGGGCTTCTAGAACTCTCAGTGTTTCTAGCTCTTCGGGGAGCTCAAATAGATCTTCGGGGCCAAGGCTTGGGCTCGGGATAGGGATAGGGTTTAGGTTTTTTGGAAAGAAGCCGCCGCCGGTGGGCACAGAAGCTGTAAAGCTGGAGGAGAAGGAGGAGGAGGAGGATGATGATTTGCATTCCAATAGGAGGAGAGCTGGCTCTTTGGGGACTATCGCGTCGGGGGGGTCGGGGTCGGGGTCGGGACTGGGTTCTGAAAGAGGACAGGCCGCGGGTCTGGGAGCGGGGGGGGAACAGAATTACTTGAAGACTGTGGCTGATTATGTTCTTGTTCCAAAGCCTTCTCCAAAGCAGGCAAGATCACCTAATAGTTCGGGGTCGGGAACGGTATCTCGGCGCCACTCGTTTGGAAGTCAGGGCGAACGTCCGAGTTTCTCTTCAATAAGGCCCGACTCCTCTGCCAGTCGGCCAACCCGACGAGATGGAGGTATCATATTCGCGGAAGATGGAAGGTTGCGTTTCCGGAGCGAAGTCGCTCCAGAGCCGGAAGAGATTACGAGACGGCCGTTATCGGCTTCACTTCTGAATCTATTCACTCAGTTTCTCGTCACCTTTTCAAACACATCTCGGCTCTTCACCTTTGCTAAATATGGCACGGTTCGGCGGGGGGCAATTTCGATCAACTCTGCCTCAGCCATTGATTACGACGCGGAGGATAGCGAGACTGATGACTATTTCGTCAACTCGGATGAATCGTTTGTTCATTTGAGGGGGACCCTGGAACGGAGGGCTTGGTTCCTGAGCGCTATGAAGTGGTTATCCTTCGAGAGGGTATTATTCTCCCCAGGACACCACTTGATGGTGCTCAATAACGGGGGCACAATACTCGACCTTGACAACGGGGGAATAGGTACCCTCCCCTCCTACCACCCGCAATTTCCTTAATTCGTGATAGCTAACCCATCAAAGCGAGCTGGTCCTGGCACCTCTCCCTGACATACCCATCCTCAAACATCCACACCCTCCTTCTCCCAGCGAGCCCTCGACCCCCACCAACAGCCACCCACCCCCCAAACCTAACTTTCTTAACAGCCCCAACCCTAACTTCCCTCGCCACTATCCCCTCCGCAAGCGTTGACGTAATAGTATCCCACTTCCTCCCTCGCCTCTTCCTAACCCCGGCCACAAGCACTCCACACGACCAGCAAATCCTGCTAATCCTTCACGAACTCCACCGCGTACTAAAGCCTAGTGGGTATCTAGAGCTTACCATCGTCGACCCGTTGTTGAATAACATGGGCCCATTAACGACGGCCTACATCGCGAAACGCATTCTCCCGGCTCCCACTGCGGCCCAGGGAGTTATTAAGCCGTCGAGGGGCATATTGAAGGCGCTTAAGAGTATGGGACCGACAGCGGGGGGATTGTGGGCTGAGGTCAAGACTTGCGATATGTGGATGCCTACGACGAGTATTGGAGATGAGCTTTCCACCGTGACGAGCCGGGTCGGGAGGTTTCTGTATGACGAGCTGTACGCCCAGGGCGAGGGAGCGGGCGTTCTGGCGGAGGGCGTGGTGGAGGTTAAAGAGGGGGGAATGTGGGCCGATGCGGGAATTGTGGAGGAGTGCGAGAAGGAGAATACTGCGTTCAAGTGGGCCAAGTGTTATGCTAGGAAAGCCTGCTGAGGGGGGGATTTCTTTTATTTTTATTTTCCCTTTTCCCTTCCGGGTTCCGTTGATGGGGTGGGGGGGGGAGGGGGGGGGTTGGAGTTGGGTGTGGAGTTTTTCGTATTATGGGATATTTGGTGGGGGCCGGGCTGTTTTTTTATATCATACCTTTTTTGTTTTTCTCTAGAATTAGGGTTTCGGTGCTAGGGTATTTGGTATTCCATTTGTAGGATGAAAGGGGAGAATCGAGCTATCACATCGTTATCACCCCCCTCGTATAAACCTTCCATTGTACCAACGGGTCGAGATCTTGACCTAACTCGTGGTTACAGTATTTCTTTTCTTTTCTTTTTCTTTTCTTTTTCTTCGAGAGAACACCCATTGACTCGGAATACATTCCCTGCTAGTGAGCTGAGTAGAGCTGAAAGCTATGCTATGGTAGGAGGCACAAGGCTCGGAGAAATTGGATCCTTGTCTGAAATTCTAGTGAGGTTTTGGGGACGAACAGGACAGGTCATGGAGAGCAAGTTTCGGTCGGGATTCACAAGGTCATATTTCGCCTTAGCTCCCCCCATCTTGTTCCTCCTGGTTTAGTAAACTGGCGTACAATGAGTACCGGGATTGCTGAAAGTGAGTTATACACACACTTCATCAACAATCTCTCGTGCTACCTCATGTTTTCTACTCTCCTTCCCCTCCAACAAGAATCACCATCCAGAATACATTCCAACAGCTTCTATCATTAACTCCCCCATCAGTATGCCTCTTTTTCATCTTACTTGGTCTATTCTATTTTTGATTCACAGACTCCGTGATATCCTCCTATTCCCTTTCCACATAAAATCTATTCCTTTTTAAATGATTCAAACGACATCTTCTCATCATGGCAGATGCATATTATTGTGGTACTAATTATCCAACTCCTAGCCCAACCATGTCTCATTCAAGTTGATCATCTGCCTCTGCATCGTCCATGATGTAGACACAGCCTGATTCAAAGATAATTCATGAAGAATCTTCCAATATCTCCTCTATCTCTACCTTCAACAATTGTATGAATACACCTAGTAGACAGATAGTAGCACTGCGACTAATAGTAGATCGAACACAGCCTTCAGCAATTTGGCCTTGCATATCCCTCCCAGCAATATGTGGAAATTTTGAAGTCATGCACATCTTGCTCGCCAAATTGTAACAAATTATGATTAAGAAAGGCAGATTTCACATGACTAATACTTATTAGTTATAGGTATATTAGGTTTTTGTACTATGAAGTCAGTTGACTCATAGTAGCTCCCATGACTATGTAATAGCATGTCATTATTATGTTATAATTGGTTGATTGTTTTATGACTCATGATTGAGATAGCAGATGATGTAATGACTTTCACACATGACTCACATTATGAGTCATGGGTTTCACTCATGTGACTCAGTTGAAGATAGGACGTGTTTTGTGAGTTATTATTGATTTAAGATTGTTGGGCAGATAACTCATAGAAGCCAGCTGATATATTTCATATTATGACTTATTATAAGTCATGACATCAGCAAAAACGGACCCTGCATCTGATCCGTCGGCGTTGCGTCCTGACGCAAGCGACGCATCTCCTGCGTCCCATGCGTCCTGTGCGTCCTGACTTGCGTTGCAACGCCCCGCCACATCCCACGCTTCCAGATGCTACCTGGCAACGTTCCTTGCGTCCTGACGCAACCTGGCGCCCTCCCTACGTCTGGACTACCCCAGACTCTTTCTCTCATCTCTTCTTTCTCCTGATGTGGCGATAGCTCCTCATCACCTCTTCTCCGCGTCC
>Ga0307517_10002917_pt1 | contig 27080 bp, 13 predicted proteins | sample 23_EM_MG_FD_194515 | JGI IMG/M metagenome (GOLD analysis project Ga0307517, IMG submission 194515) | Populus trichocarpa ectomycorrhiza microbial communities from riparian zone in the Pacific Northwest, United States - 23_EM | ecosystem: Host-associated > Plants > Roots > Unclassified | place... | reverse complement strand
TCATATTACGGGTTGTGGATTTGTCAAGTTAGACTGAGTTAACTCGGGTTTTATTCTTCAGCATTATATTTTTTTGATTTTTTTCATCTTTGACATTAGGTTATTAGTTCTTGAACTTTACAAAAAAAAAATTTGTTTTCCTTTCCGCGAGTTATTTCAATTTTATATCCCGAGTTATACTTTAGTAAATTTAACTCAATTTGTCTTAAATTATCATCGTTTAAATATTATTTTTTATGTTGAAAAAATTTAGATTAGCTTATGGCATAACGCAGATTACTTATCTAGTTAGTACCAACCGGATTGGTTAGGCCCCTCTCTTTTAGGCTTCTTCCAGCAAACCGTTATCCTTGACTCGTGTCCGTCAGCTTACTAGAAAATTTGGAATCCCCCCTGGGAGCCCTCTTCAGAGGGTGCGTGCAAATTCGTGGAGGACCACCTCATTGTAGAACTCAAAACCAATTAGACAAGCCATTAAACAAAGCAAGAACAAGACTCAGGAGGACATTCATGTCATTGAGACAGTTTTATAACTACTTTGACAAGGTTTATAAGAAAAGAAACCCTGCACTGATGGAGGGTTTACGACATATCACCTGGGCAAAATGAGAAAAGATAAAACCCAAAAAGAGCATTATATACTTGCTAGCTTTTACTAAACAAAATATCCATACCACAGCTAGATACATCTAATTTCATTGAAATTGGTTGCCTACAACAGTCCTCCACCGTTACACAACATCGACCACCCAAATCCTACTTCATCTGGCTAATTTTAATGCCACCCAACCGCACAATACAACCTAATCAATAATATTATCCATAATCTAGTCATCTTCGCTTCATAATCGCTTGCTGTTAAGCCGAGGCATTACTATCTTCAAAGGACAGAGAGGACCACCTCCACAAAATCTCATTTACAAAGTTGTTCTCCTGCACAATTGACTCAAAAGAATGAACAAATATGAGGGAAAATCCCAGTATATATATTAAAGCACCACTCTGTGAGGTCTGCAATGCAAGACCTGCATAAGAAAGCAATTTTCAACAGCTGCATAAACTGGACAAAGGCATTTCAATGTGTGGATAGATATCTCCATTTGATGGCACAAAAAAGGTTCCATGAATTGGCAGTAGAGAGAATTACTTCTGCTCTGAATTGATAACAATAGTTTGTTTCAACCTTTAAAAAATCTCTAGGCCCATAGAGTGTACAGGCACAACATCCTTGGCCTTTGGATCTTTACTGATTAATTGCAGAGGCGCATCCAACAGTGGTGGGTTCTGCACACATACAACATTCCAGAGATGTAGCCATTGCTTAATCAAAATTGGTATTTCCAAGAACCAAAAGGAAACATTGTTTGGGCATGAGAAAACTGGGAAAGAATTATTCCTCCAACATAGATGGGAGTACTACCATGCAGCGTATGAGAGGCCAATTAATTCCACGGAAAAAAGGATGTTGTTTGATTTCATTAGCACCAGTTTTTGATCCTAATCGGATGGCAGGGTTTCTGTTCAGCAATGCATTAATCAATTGTCTGGCAGGAAGACTAACCTGGAACATCAAGATAGGTCAGTAAGCAAATAATTTGTCCAGAAGTTTCAACATTAATGATGACATAGACAAATCTGCCCGCATTTATGCTTCAATATTAGTCATAAAGGAGAGAGATCTAAGTTCAAATTTACTCCAATCATCCCTAACCTAGTATTCTTTTTTAGATTTATATGATTAAATGTTCCAAGACCTCCCCTTATTGTGTTTTAAAAAACAAATATGTAGAGGTAACCAATTAAGTTAATTGATGTAACCCAAAGAAAGAAATCATTGCCATAGGGAGTTTGAACAGAAGTTATTTGTTCCTTTTCCAGGTTGAGGGACAAACAAAATCTCAAATACGGACTGCTTTTATTGGACAGGAGAAGCAGTAATTAAGAGGGAAAAAATAATTTGGTTAAGACAAAGAAAAGGAAGAAAAAAGCAGAAATAGTACAAAGAAGAAGAAAAAATCCAAGAACCAAAAACTAATTCTTTACATTTTCTATGAAAACATTTCAGATTTAAGCTTCAAAGTTTCTGATGATTCCTGCTTCCTAGGAAACAGAAGTTCCTGATGGCAAACAATGTTAGCAATATGCAAGGAGAGCACCATTCATCATTTTAATCACAAGAGGTGATAAAATATTGACAAACTCGAGAACTAAAAAGCAAAAGTATTTTATGCAATTAGGATAACCTGTTGCAAGTTAAAGATCTTACAGGGATGCTGCTTGGGAAGGTGAGATCTTTGTGCAAAATGTTGGCAAATGTCTTTTGCCTGTTCTTTCCCCTGAAAGGTGTACGACCATATAGCATTTCATACAACAAAACACCTGAGTTCCAAAGTAATAAACAAAAAATCATTAAAAAAGGAGACAAATCAAATAATGCATGATATCAAGGAGCAAATTAAGCAGGAGCGGCAACTATCTTCAAATGCAAATAATATATCTTTTACTACTCAGGCCTAAAAACTAAGGCAAAATTTCTCAAGCTGCATAAATCATCCAATGACAGAACATGCAGCTTGCTAGCTATTTGTTTCAACCACCAAATATGTAACAGCACACTAGGGCCCAATGGTATTGAGCAGTCATTGAGCTATCCTATCAAGATGATGATAGCACCAACAACTTTGCTTCTGCATAACAAGTAGTAAATCTAAAACGGTCATGCAATCCGTAGCATGTCATATTTGCCTATCAGGTATGCATAACTGCAAACAGTTCCGATCACAGTAAAGGACACCGTCATCAAACTGTCAGGTACACTTAAAGAAGCTTGAATAATATGCACAAATGAAATCTCTGTAGAAAAAACATTATGATTTCATCAATCAAGGACATTTTATGTTACACAAAAATGGCAGCTTTTGAGGCTTATATTTGCAATAAAATGGCAAAGAATAAAATGAGGAAAGAAAACAGAAGCCACAAAAATGGGATGCAATTAACATTTATGTATCACGTATGCACAATATGCTTACCAAGAGCCCACCAGTCAATTGCACTGCCGTGGCCCATGCCTGTGATTATTTCCTTAAGTCAAGAAACTCATTAGAACTCGTGTATGAATAAAATATTATACAAAATGGCAGACATAATTAATTCCAAATTATGTAATAAACATCCTGTTTGATTGATTGATTGACATTGGTTGATCAATAAGCACTCACAAGCTTGTTTCAATAAGTTTGCTGAGAAGGATTTGAATACATGCGTGCATATTTCTTACCAAAAGAAAAACACCCGGTCTTAGAATATGATACAAATTCAAGCGCAGATCCGAATTTTCCAAGGAAAAAGAATAGCCTTTACAATATTAATAACAACTGTCTTCAAAAACCACTGTATTCTTGAAGGGGAAAGAGACATGTTCCCTTTTCTATGAACAAAAATTCTTTAGGTTCAACGTAATCTAAAATCTTAGTGGCCAACATATTGGAGTTGATCTGTTAAAAATATGAGGTCATAAAATGAAGAAACACTTTGACTCCTCCAAATAGTTGTTTTAATTCCCACCATAAATTAAAAACTCAACTGCAGACTCAATCCAAGAAAATTGCTCTCAAGAACTTCCAAAACCATTCTAAATTCTTGTAGAACATAAACTTCCTAGGTATTACATGGATTAAATTATTTCAAGTAAACAAGTGTATAAAAGTTCAGCACAAGTTAAATTCACCATACAGGAGCAATATATTCTTCAGTCCCAACAAAAGAATTTGATTGTGTTACTGGTTCCGCAACAAATGTTGGTGGTGGTTGGCTCCTTGATCTTCTTCTCTTATTAGGTGGTGCATGCTTTATAATCTGCAGAGCACAGTTGAAATTTACATGTAAAATGAGCCCTGATTCCCACAATACAGTAGTTTTAGAAAATATGTAAACTTGTGATTCCAGCGTTATCACGGCATGCATGGTTAAAGGGAGCACACCAAAAAAAATAAAATCCAAACAGCTTTTAGGGTGAGTGAAAGAATGACATGTTCATGGTTCGTTAGTGCAAGGACTGAATCAAGCAATACCACACAGTCCATGGTTTGCAGTTTTCCTTTATTCCACCCAATGCAAGGCATTGTTGAGTTACAGAATTGTATTGTGAAATCAAAGTGATAAAAATTGAAGACTTTAATAACTTCAAAAAACATTGATTAAAATTTTGTAAAAGTAAAAAGAAGGGGAAGATGGCCAGCCCACTATTCAATCATTTATCAAGAAGATAGGATGTCGTTGGTATAATGAATAACAGTGATCCATGGGTAGGAAGTCAAAGTGAAAGCAAATATGTAAGAAATGAAAAATATGATCTTTTAACAGGAAGATAGTGCCATACTTGTGGTTTACAGGATGTCAAAAATGACAAATCAAAGTCACTCAAAACAATATGTCCATCCTTCTGAAGTAGAATATTTTCAGGCTTCAAGTCACGGTAAACCATTCCTGTATAATGTCATAGAAAATGAAGTTAAAATAAGAACCAGAAAGAAGAAGAATTCCTTACAATTGATGCAAAATATATATTATTATTAGAGAACCTACTCTGATGTGCACATCTACAAGGTGATTAAGCTTTTCAGCTGGTTGATAGACCAACCTTGAAATTTAGGGTTTCAACTAAGATCCTTTCCCCAAAACAAAGACTATATTGACATATAAGCATGACATAATGCCACTCAAATCAATTATTTAAAGAAAGCTAGATAGAAACCAATTAGTATATGTTGTCTGGAAACTGAAAACAACGTTTTTCTCAGTTTAATCATCCCTATGAACTCAAGGGCATATTTTATTGTGAAATCTATCCCCTCCAATGCACTTGCACCCATTATCACAAGATACGACATCAACATAAAGGAGAATTTATTTTTTGGAATAATGGGAAAGGAAAAGAGTACACACAAGGATGTGCATCGCACATCATAGCATCTACAAAAAATGCGCAGAAGCATCGGGAATGAATACACTTGCATTCATTCCTCTGTAGTTTGTCATACTTTAAATCATGACAACTTGAAGAAACAAAGAATTAGACATGAGTTCTTATCATTTTTTGCTAGCATTGATGGTAACACACAATACTGAGCTCCATTCAAACAGGATTTAGGATGATAGCAAGTTCCTAAAACTTCTAGCAATATTCTTGGACTTCAGCTCAGCACCTGCATGCATTCTTCTTGGTGTTCTTCCGATTTATGACTTGAAGAGAAAAATAAAAACTAAAAACCTTAAACCAAAGCACAGAGAGCAAGGCATGCACTTTCTGTTCATAAAGTACCTAAACAATGAAGATATTCCAAGCCAATCACAACCTCCGCAGCATAGAACCTGGAGAATAATAACAGTTGACAGTTAAATAGAAAGCTTGTTCATATAAGAGGTAGTGATTCAGAAGGCAGCAATTGATATAGACAAAGTCGATATGCTTTGTGGTTAGGTCCTTTCAAAATTCTGTGATAAAAGTATTTGTTTGGTAAGAGAGCTCAATGATAAGGAAAATCTAGGCCTAAGCATTAGCTTCTGGGTAAAGCGAAAGATAATCCCACACCTTTAGGTGCATGAACCAAATCCAAATTCTTATCATAATTTACCTTTACTGTAACGAAACTCTACCACAAGAAACAGTATTGAGTTTCTAAAATGGGAATAAAACAATTGTATTTGGAAATGGTAAGAGAAGAAATGGCTTTGGCATTTTAAGACATTAAACGAAGAACTGGGAGTACCTTGCAGATTCCTCCTTGAATAAATTCATGGGTTGCTTGTCAAGCAATGCAAATAACTCCCCACCAGGAAAAAAGTCTGTTATCAGGAAAACATGTGTAGAAGTCTGACCAGATAAAAACAGATCAGCATATTTCACAGTATGCAATAGATCAGTAAATCTAAGCAACAAGTATTGAAATTTTCAGCAAGAGCATTCCAGTAGTGATTTGACTAGGATCAACTGGATTTGAACCAGCGTAGGCATATTGCCACCGAATTTACAGTCCTTCGACATTAACTGCTCGGGCAGCGACCCAAGAAGAAAAAATTCCAGACTTCTTAAGAATCCCCCATCAACTTCCTTTCGTACGTAATACCCTACCCCCAGGGGAAGTTGACTCCCCGCTGCCTCCTTGAAAGAGAGATGTCCTGAACCACTAGACGATGAGGGCACATTTGCCCAATCGTCAGCATATTATACCGGCCAGAAAGAGAGAATTCTTTTATATAGTATAGAACGATGCGTTGGATATGGTGCCATTTGCGAAGAAATGAGTTCATGCGCTTTCTTCCCAGTGATGTTATTGTCAACAAGTGATGGGATCTTGATCGGATTCAAAGGTCGCTGCCTACTTACTTCTTTACTCCTCCACCTTACAGTCTATACCCTGCCTGCCTTGGTCTCAGTCGGTGCGGGTACACAGATTCATTATTGGATTTTCTAGCAGTGAAGGTGCTGATGAGATGATGAACCAGATAGGTAAGAGGCCATGCAAATTCAATTTTTAGCATGAATTTAAGATCTTATGCATTTAAGCTGGTTCATCATCTTAAAAACAAAAAAAAATATGAATATACACAAATACAACAATGTAAGGCTGAAAAATAGTGGACCTGTGTATTTAAAATTAATTAAAAGAAGGGTAAATTACAATAACTCCTTACCCAAACTACAGAGACTGCCCAAAAGTTTGGAGATACAACAGAAACCCTTTTTGTACCCAAACTACCCATACTGATGGGTGATTTCGAAAATGCTAGGGGCATTTCGTGATATTTTCTTAAATATGGAGGGTTTCAGTCAAATCATTAAACTTTTGGATGGTTTGTGTAATTTCACAATAACTTGGGAGGGTGATCACAATTTACCATTTAAAGAAAGAAAAATTATGAAATGATGGGGGGAAAGCAACCAAAAATAAAGCACCCTTAAAAATTCTAGAATTTCAGCCAAACAATAGTCTTTTACCATCTATGCTACAGAAATAGTTGACTAGTTGCTTAGTTTGCAGTAGTAAAGAAAATAAGCATCTAGTCATCAGTTACTCATAAATAAGAAAACAGGAATTTGGGAACTTGCACGATAAAGTTTATGAACGTAGGGAAAAAAAGAGAGAATACCTGAAAAGAAGTATACAGTGTTGGAAGAAAAGGATGATCCAAGTGCGAAATGATTTCCCTCTCAATACATGCTCGATGAACCTATAAAGTCATCGTATTGATTATGATAACATTGGACCTTTATGTTATCAGACATGAGTTATTTTCAGCAGAGATCTATGATGTTGCAGTTTCCATAACAGTCTGGGATATTGTGGAACTTAAATCAAGATAGGTTTCGAAGAGTCCATATAGCCTTGCTTTCTGTGAATCCAAGTTAATAGTTTGAAGTTCTTATTAGATAGTGTCATCTTGGTAGTTCTAAATCTTCAATTCTCAGAGGATAAGAAAATAAGTGTCAAGAGTCTACATTATGTAGTTTTCATTTCTTAGCCAAAGTATGTGTGATCATTCAGCTTTGACCACTCTCCAAGTGTTTTCATATATATATTTTCAATGGATAAATTTATATGTTTGATGCGTGAAGGACTTCGAATAATACAGAGTATCCTCACACTTTAAAGGACATAAAAGTGATCCGAAAAGGACATTGTATGTTCTCAAAGCACATCTCATGTGGTGAAATAAAGAACATTTCAGAAACAAAACCAAGAAGATATAAAGAAAAGCTTAGGTCAATTTCAGGAAGCATATACAACAACACAAGTCATGTACGATCACAAAAAATATCAAATGAATATGAATTGAGTGATAAATTTGATAGAAGTTGCTAGGTATCTCAGAAATAAATTTTGGTTCTTCACACCTTGTTAGGGTTTAGCATCATAGATTTTTCAATTGCCTTCATAGCATACAGCTCCCCTGCACCTTGAAGTTCCACTAAATGCACACTAAAAGACATAAAAATGGTTTAACATAAACATTGGGAAACTCTATTGACATGTGAGCAGAAATAAGCCAGTCACAGTTCAAGCCTGATATGATCAACAGAAAGGCCGCGCAAGAAAAGGAACTGAGCAGTCATTAGAGTGGTCAACAATAAATTAAAGAAAAGCTGTCATGATGCTTTCTTCCACTATTTATTAATTTCCAATCTACAAAAACACAGTAAAATGTGATGGAAATCAACAGTAACTAAAGATAAAAAAATAAGAACACGCATGGAAACCTCCTATATATCGAACTAAATGAAAACAGTTTTCAAGTTTACAAACTGCATGGTGCCTCACTCATTAGTTTTGACTATCCTTCTTCCCTTGAATTAGTTGTACAGAAGAGAAGAGAAAATTAATCGCGCCAAATACAGCTTTATCATGATTCCAAGCAAAACCAACATTACATGTGCAAACAATAGAGGAAAAGGGGAAAGAGAAAAACAAATCAAGTTGGAAATAGATTAATGACCATCATAAATCATGACACAGATCGATCCATGCACAACGCAGCTATTTCAATCAAAGACCTAGTAGAGACATGCTAATACCTGCCAGTATCACCACAGCCCAAGGGTTTTATGGGCTTGAAATGATGTAGCCCAATTTCTTCACCACGAGAAGTGATCTGAATACCAAATGGATTGATTTTAACATGCAAAACAAGTAGAGTTAATAAGAAGAGAGCTGTAAAACAAAACAAACATCAAGCTTCTGATTTCAGAAAGATAAGGTAGTATTTGTTTTTCTAACAAATTTGCCTGATAAGGAAGGCATAGGTTTCTCTCATGATTTATGAGAATGACTTCTTTTCTAGTTGTCTGTCTCCTAAAAGAAAATAGAGCCTAGGCAAGTTGCATGAAAAGGATAGCTAGCATAGATTATTTTACATGTAGCAGCCGAATCCCTAGCTTCTCGTTATTACCACCACAATTGCTTTGTTAATAAAGTCTGCATAGAGTAATTTATTAATCCATTCTTACACTTATGCAAATGAAATTGAGCTCATAATTAAATAGGCATTAGATGGTACGTACCAAGCCACCAGCACGCAATACTTTTTTAGCATTTACTGCACCTAAATCTTGCAACTTATCACTTCCTAGCTCATTTTATTTTGCCTTAGAGAAAGCTGGATCGGGTGCGTTTGGTACGTTAGACGAAACATGAGGGGTGGGACCAGACTGAACTGGACAGAACAAGTAGCTGTCCTATCTTTTGTTTGGTGTACATTGAATTGGACAACCACTTCGTTTTGTGCTTGACGAGTAAACCTGTCATAGCATACTATATATAAGGATGATAATACCCAGCTGATAATATAATTTCTCATGTATATAAATATAAAAATAATAATCTAATTCTTTTTTGAATATGTTCAAGTCATATAATTAATTTATATTAAAGATAGATCATTTTATATTATTTTATTTAGTTCTTACTTTTTACATAAATAAAAAAATCATTTTTATTATTAATTTTTTATCTTAAATCATGTTCCAAATAATTAATTTCTTTTATTTTAAAAATAATTATTTTTTCTTAATTTAATTTATTTTCATAATAATATATTAAAAAATCCAAAGTCCAAAAGAACGAAGAATACTTTCAAATTTAAGGGAAATAGGTATGGATAGCATAGAAAACATGCTTGAGTAAGTTTTGTTCCATGAGACAGCGCAAGCTTGTCCCAATGAGGTGGTGCATGGTACAGAAATTTAGACATGGGACATGACAAAAACCATTTTTTGTCCCCTGTACCAAACGGGTCCTAAATACATGGAAAGATCGATGCAGTATTTGTAATACCGGGCATTAACACAACGGTGATCATGTTTGTCTGTGAATAAATTGCAGAGTTCCACTCTACATGGAGGTAGATTTATCCCAACAAATTGATGCACACTGTGCAATATGTACAATTGAATATCATTGCAGTGTGAGAGTGGAAGGTTAACTTTATTAATAAGCACCTTTTGTATTGCAGTCCAAGAAGGACTATCCTTTTTGTGAGGTCGTGGAAAGACAGTCTGGGAATGAATTGCCCACAAATCTTCGGTTCTCTGGAAAATATTATAACTCATAAGATGCATGAACAATGACATGACTACAATTTCTCAAACAGTTAACACCTTTCTGAAAAGACATAAAAAGTTGCGAGGAAGCATGAAAATGGAAGTAAGAGAATAAGTTGACTATTGAAGGACTCCATCAGTCTACATTATATATAAACCCTATAAATAAGCTCAACTTTCTAATAGCACTGCAGAAGTCAGTACTTAAATCAACCCATTTTGTGTACTAAGACTCTAAAATTATACATATTGAGATATGCTCTTGTAAACCCATTAACTTAAGCATTTTCTGTTATTTGGACGTAAATTAAGGTTTCTGTAATCTTTTGGGTCAAGTGATTCCTGGCACGTAAAATTCTGAAGCAATTTTATTTGTTTTGGAAGATCTAGATATTCAGTACATTTTATTTGTTTTGGAAAATCTAGATACTGTCAGTCTTCAATTTCAGTAACCAAGCAATTTATTACAATATGCAGCATCCTCCTCACAATTCATCAATGTGATATTGAGAATTTAAAAGGCATAAAGGTCAAAAGAAGAGGCAGATCATCATTTGGATGAAGGTAAATGGCATCAGCTAGTTATCATTCCTAACCTGAAGTGGAAAGAATACCTTACCAAGTTGGCATCAGGAAGTTCTCGAACAGCTTCATCCACATTTTCTGCAGTAGCTTTAACCTGATAAAGAAACATTTGTAAAAGAATTAAGAGTTTGTGGGTGTGAATGCACATGGCAGATTTCTAACTAAGAAATGTTCTCTGACATTTACTAGAGCTAACCCAATTTCTCATTCTCACACAAATATACAAGTATTTAAGTTAGTTCTGCAACTCCTTCTGAGTTTCCTACCACTGTCGCTAGATAGAGCATGCATTGGCAGACCAAAATATTAGATGTTTATACCATGATAAAGGATGTGAGGAGGGTGGTTTCAACTTTCATTAGAGCATATATACAGGAGGAGACGAGTGTAACAGCATAGGCTTAACTATAAAGAGAAGGGAGAAGCTAGTGAATTTCTAGAAGTAATTCAGAGGCATAGTTTAACCCTATTCTGAGTGTCCTAATTACATTTCAGTAAATAATACAAATATGGGGACTCTTATCAGTGTCCAGTCAGTTTAACCAAATTAATAATTGTGAATCCTGATTTCGGCTTGCTGGTTCAATTATTTAGCTTACCTAACATGGTGGACACTGGACTATGATGTCTACTGACCAAGGAAAAACAATGGAAAGAACCACATACCAACTTAGCACTTTGTTGTTCTGTTGCCTCTGAGAGGCGGTTTCGCAGGGGTTCCACATGATCACTTCCATCCAGTTGAACACCAATGAAGTATTGAAGTTCACCCTACATAAAAATAGGAGACTCATGACAACGAGTCAGACCAGAAGATTCGATATAACTGACTTGAAAATGGGGGTGATTATTGTTGGATCGAGTCTCAAATGAAGGAGGCAGGAAAAAAGAACAAGATAAAAGATAACTGTACAATACCAAAAGTGGTTAACCATTTTGGTGAGGAACCAACCCAACAATAAGAATGAGAAAGAAAGGCGGGATATCTAAATAAAGCCCCACAAATTCATAGCATAAGATTATCGGTCAAGAAAAACAAACAGTTTAGAGAGCCTGAGAGAAAATTAAGGAAACACAGAGATATTGACTCACCAAGGGAAAACTATGTGGTAACAGTGTGGGCGCCTACTGATCAAATGTTCTAGATTAAGGGCATCCATTCAGATGGATTCTCATTGGTAAAATTAGCATTACTTGAAAAAAAATGATTGAGGTACATGGTATGGTACAGGGATCACACGTGAATAATACAAAAAAGGGCTGGAGATAGTGAGAACACAAGCACAGTGTGCAGTGTGAGGATTGTGAATTGACATGACAACCACAGGAAAAGATAAATGATTGCATGTGAGGAGTGTTGGTGTAAGTCTTACAACCCGAAGGAAGAAGGAAAAAATGACAACAATGGGCCAAGGCCCAAGATACCAAAATGATCAACCAGTTTAGTTTAGATCCTGCCATACAATCACTAGACCAACAAGAATTACAGCCCAAGATCAACCAAGAAACTCGAAGAATTGTCTCCAATAACAATCATATAGCTACCTTTTGGTCACGCATAGGCTGCAAGTGAAATAAGTTCCAGAATTTCTTTCCTGCATGTAATGAAACATAAGAATTCATGATGGTGCACAAAATTGACTAAATATTATGTCTGCATTAAGAAGCAATAAAATTTCCTCCAAAACATTGTATCATAGAAAACTTTCAAAAAAATTGTGAATTCTCTTTGAAGCATTCAAGGATTCTTCAAACAAATTATGAATTCTCTTTCTAACATTCAAGAATTAATGAGACAGTTATAACATTCAGCTAAAAAAGGTGTACACTTGCAATATCATGAAATTGAAATCACACACTTACCACTCTTGGTGTAGTTGATCAATTGAACAGTGATTTCTCTTTGTTCTCTGATGGCATCTCTTATCTTTGAGACAGTTGATTGATCTGTTTCAGGTCCTTGAAGAAATCTGTATAATTAACAAAGTATAATGGTGGTTCAATGTTTGATAAAGTACATAGTCAAAGAGCAGAAGATGGTTAAACTGATGCTGTTATGTTTATGTGATTCGTATTGAAAAGGAAATTAAGCATATCAGTGTTCAATTTGTAGCAACAAGTGTTTCCACAAAAAAAATAATTATGAAGTACAGAGATAATAGAATCATGAGCACCAGCACAGATCTGCTCTTAACATTCCACTAAACTAGTAAACTAGCCACCCTAAATATTAAAGTCCCACCAATACTGGTGTTTTGAAAACATTGCAAGTAATTACAAGTTTACAGGTTCATCTTAACTTTCTCCCTGCCTATTTAATACTTTGAACCATCAATATCCACAATGTAAGCAGAAGTTAAATATTTATAGTATCATAATGGTACCATCCCCTGGAATTTCAAAAATATTTACACATGAGGTGCTCTTTAAGTCATACAATTTAGAGATAAACTGAAGAATAGGTAGATTTATGGCTATTGTGGAACACAAAGTGACATTATGTTTATTTGGGAAAGACATGATAAGAACTGACATTAAGAATGATAGGGCGCGCATAAGTACTATATGTAAAAAATAGAGTACAGCTTGAAGGCTGATAAAATGGGAGGTACACGCAAAAAAAGTGAAGAAAATAGTCACTACTGATCAATGAAGACTCCAAATGAAATGTACTGAATATTTTCATACCGACAGTTCCTTCCCAAAATTTCTTCTCGAGTGTATTCTGTTAGTTCAAGAAAGCCATCAGAAGCAAATGTCTGCGCAGTAAAGCTGGATTAATATAATATGCCAGCGGGCTGCATATACACAACATAGAATAGTTGCTTGCAAGAAGTATAATGCTAACATAGAGAAAGCACAGAGAATATATTTTGCTTTGTGGATAGAAAAGAATGGACACTAGAGTTGATAATAATTCAAATGCAAATAAATATTTGATAAACTTGTATTGATTTCACAATCCCACTAGTTAGTTGGTCAGTTTTCCAAAGTGGGACAAGCAAGAGTGGATTGTATCTGAAGAAGCCCATGATCTACAGTACTTGTTCGGTTTACTTGTTGGGTTTAATGCATCAAGGTTGTGGAGCAATGCATACTAACTGACTTGCATGAGAAATAATAAATGCACTCGATGTTTCCAATACACAACGCACAAGTGCACATGCAGACACACTGTGGACTGCTGTCCAAAGGTAGAGAGTGGATAAGTGGGTGTTTGGCTTTGAGTTGCTTTTACAGTTATGTTTTTAAAAAAATAGGTTTAAAAATAACATTTTTAGTTGGGATTTTAAAGAAATAAATTTAAAAAAATATATATTTGATTAAAATTATAGTGTAGATGGATTTTTGCATTCAAAATAAATAAAAAAACATGTTTCCATAAATAAAAAAACATGTTCTTTTAAGCTCTATAAAAACAAAGTTTGAAATGTAATTATGTATGGGACAGTGTAAAAAACAAAAGTTATCTATAAAAACAAAGTTTGAAATGTAATTGTGTATGAGACAGTGTAAAAAACAAAAGTTATCATAATATCAAATAATCTTTAAATAAGTGTTTGGTAATGCGATGTATGGTGTTTTTTAATTAAAAATATATTAAAATAATAGATTTTTTATATAAATTTATCAAAATTATAAAAAACACTTAAAAAATATTAATTTAATATTTTTTTCAAACAAAAAAATAATTTAAAAAATAATTTTAACCACTAAAACAAATACTTCTTAAATTCCACTAGCTGTTTCAGAGTGAAACTTGTACATTTGGCACCGGGTGTAGAGAAAATACTACTTTGTACTTTCTGTTTCTACAGTCAAATTTCCATGCCTCCATTGACCGTGGGTCAAATAACTAATGTAAATCCGAGTTCTTGAAATAGAACTGTTCTATAAAACCTTTTGTGCTCTATCCTCGACACATGACATTTAGTGTAGAAATCAAATATGTAGGAAAGCATATAAAAGACAGAGTTATCCATTTCCACATTACAAGCTCCTCCTCTTCCCCTCATTTATATGTTAATGAGTTGATGTGAGAAAAGCTTTTGAACCCCGGCCTCTGGCATGGAAGCAAGGAGGCTTCAGATAGCTAACTAGCTAGGTAGCCTATTCCTTTACTCATGTACTCAAAACGAACTCTTACATTCAAGAGGTACTGGACAATGATGAGACAAACAGTTAGAAGAAAGTCGTAAAAGTGAGTAGACGCCTTACAATAGGGTTATCAGGAAGTCTAGGATCTGTGATCACAAAATTATTTTCAATGTGTTCCAATGTGGTAGCTAAATGAAATCCTTGGCGGATGTCCCTTTCCCATTCAGCACGGTCCCAGCCGTCAGAGAGTTCAATGTCTTTAGTCATCAAAATCTCAGGCTCAATAGCTGGTGGTTCTTCATGCTTTACCGCGGAAATTATAGACTGAGATTTGAGCCTGATGAGAAGGACAATATCGCACAAGTGATGCATCAATTTAATGTTTTAGAGTATGATTTAAATGTAAGGTTTGAGAGTCAAACATAGCCGGAAGTGGAGCAGCCATACTAACCCCATCAAGGGAATGCGAGGTGATTTTCTGGAGTTTTTGGCAGTGGGGGATTGAGAGACATTGCTTGGAGTGAGTCTACTAGGGAGGGTGAAGCTGTCAAAATCGACGGATTTAGGGAGAAGACAATCGAGGTGGTCAGAAGTGTCATGACTCGCAGTGCGAGAGGGAGATTTGGGATGCTTGAGAGTTTGGACAACTTCAGTAATGGAATCCAAAGCCTTAGCCTTCTGACGAGCTGACAAGTCAAATCATTATAATTATAACTATAATAATTAATAGAAGAAATCGAATATTTGAGGGGAGTAGAAATTAATATTAATAAAGGAAATGAAAAGGGCAGAAAATATGGGGAAATCAATCAATGGTAGATACCATCATAGCGGATTAATGACTTGGGCAATCCATTTGGGCGAAAAGCCTTGTCGTTAACACCTTCCGTATATTTGCTGACCTCCACCTGCATTCTGCAATCACCGAAACCCCGTGCTAATTTAATTTAATTTAATTTATTCGAAAATTCAATCAATCCAATTAAATTAGTAAAGAAGTTAAAATGGAGCGTACCCGATGAATTTGATAGCGTTGCCACGATCATCCTTGATAGGGGTGACGGTGAGAAGATTCCAGAAAGGAGTGCCATTCTTCTTGTAGTTGAGAAGCCTCCCACAGTAACTTGTCCCATTCTTGACGGCATCTCGTATCTTCGCCACTTCATTCCGGTCCGTATCTGCTCCCTGCAGAAACCGGCTGCATTTCCAACAAACAAATACGACCACACAAATATTGAATTAATTACTAATTTCTTGGAAAAATCAAATTGAAGTAACCCATTTCTTCTATTTATAATCTACAATACCGAGCTTAGCTACAGCCCTAGTCCTTCCCTTCTGTTTCGCTTTTCCCGCTTTCCCCAATACTCCGCTACCGCTACTACTCAACTGATAATTGTTTCGGTTTTTTTTTCCTTCCAATTTGTGACATGCTATGCTTTATATTTATTTATTTTATATACTACTATTTTTCCTCTAATTTATTGATTTTCTTACGAGGGAAAAAAAAAACGAGAATCAGAATTTTAACAAGAAGAGTCGAATGGTTAACATTTTTTATATAGTAATATATTAATTAATTAGTGGTTGGTAGCTCACCAGTTCCTTCCAATAATTTCCTTTGACGAATAGCCGGTCATGGTAAAAAAACCACCGCTTGCATACATGATAGGGCAGTCTGGTTTGGTGGCATCAGAGACCACAAACGTTTGCTGCAATGTTGCCAGAGCATCCTTCAGCTCTTGGGATACCCTTGGAAAGACTCCTCCTGCTCCGTCTTCCTCTGATGTTCTCGTCGAATCCACCAAAAACGAGTTTTTTTTGCTTGTATCTCCTCCATCATCTTCCAGTTGTTCTGATCTGATTGCTGTAGATTTGAAAGTACCTTCTCCTACATCTGACCTCACAACCAATCCCCATTCTGCACTCCTTGCTGCAATGCTAGCTTCGGTTAGTATCTTATTCGAAGAGGAGGAGGAGGAGGGTTGTCGGTTAGAAGAAGAATTATTATGATTAGATGAGGTTCCGTGATCATCATCTTTTCCAGCTTTAACCCTATTACTGCTCCCACACACATTAAATTCATCTGAAATGGCATCGTCATCATGATCAGAGGTGATCTTGGACTTTGTTTCAAATGCCATCCACTTGTTCACAGGTTCTCTGCTGCTACCGGAAGTAGATTTGATAGTTGGAGTTGGAGATATTGATCCCGATCCCTCTTCCACTGCATGGACCTCTATTGATCCACTGCCATCACTTGTAACACTATTAATATTATGAGGATCGTAAACCTCTATTGATCTCCGCGGTTGATCAACCGTAGAAGAGTTTGTCTTTGGTTTTTCCATATTTAGACTTCTGATCTCGATAAATCACCTATATGGCAACATCCCAACATTATGGAGAAATTAAGACAAGTCGGGTAAAAATGTTTGATTATGTTAATAACTGAGCGCATACTCCATCAAAATAAATTGAAAACTAACTAGCTAGTGCTTTAAACTAAGAATTCCCGAGAGGAAACGGTCTCTGATTTGGGGACTGAAAATTCTTAATATAAAACCAATCAATTCTGAGAAAACATGAAGCAAACAGTGCTGGAGAATTCGGATTAGGTGTGACACAGTGCGTAATAACGAAACAATAACCTGAGTTGTGAGCCTGCAAAGATTTGATCAACTACTTGACGAAGAAACGGTTGTATTATGTCCCTTGAGATTCAAGCATGTATATTCTTATAACATTATTGTACATAACTCCATCGGTACATTTAATGCCGAAACAGTTGAGCAGGAGATTAAGGAGGCAGAGATGAGAGCACAGTATCAAATATTGGACCTAAAAAAACGAAGAAAAGAAACAGAGAAAGGCATGCAGTAGCAGTAGCAGTAGCAGCAGCTTAGAGCGGAAGAATTAATTGAGACCGTTCTCGCGTACGTACGGTTCAGATCAGCAACAGTAGTAAGGAATTAGACTTCAAGAGTAGCTAGCTAGCTCTTCTAGTTGGAAATGAATCAGCCATAGCAGCTCGCTCATCAATTAATTCACAGAAACAACGATCAGTAAGCGGCGAAGGCGGGTATATAAGGTTTTTGATTTTGGTAATTAAGCTGCTAGCTAGCTACCTTGCCGATCCCTGCAGTCACCGTTAAAGTAGCATATAATACGTACGGCGTGCGTGCAGTAAATGAAGGAATAGTTTCTTCCTTGTTTTGGATTCAATTGGAAGAAAAATCAGGAGGTGGGGGTGGGAATCAGATAACGTTTCATTTTGCGCCATAAATTTAAATGTACCCAACGATCTTGACCCCTTATTAAAATTCAAAGATAAATATCTCTTTGTTTATTGTGACTTGTAATAAAGAAGTGACGGTTTTGCTTTTTAAAAAGAAATGATTAATTAACTATAATTTAGGGTTTTATTTTAGCATTTTATATTTTTAGTTAAAGTGTAATTACTCTATTATCCTTGTATTCAAAATTCTAAAGCTAGACTTGAGAGACTAATTCGTAATTGCACAATGATTTTTTTGTAATTATGCTTAGGTTCTGAGGGTAGGACGGTGTTTTTGAATAAAAAAACTAGTTAAAAGTTGTTGGCACTTGCGTTACATAAGTATAGCGGAACGCGGTGGTCAAAAAACTGATTCTACCGCATCACTTGATTCATCTGAGCCTCCTCTTCTTCCCTGTGTAGCAAGGGTGCTTGCCAGACTTCTAGTGAGTCGTCAACATCTTTTTTTTTATTTTTATCTTTCTCTCTTTCCTCCTGGAAAATTATGTTTGGCCCTCCACAGTTCCATATCAACCCTTCAAGCTTATTTTCTTTTGATTTTGTCCCTAATTTTTTTTTATATCTATTTGTTTTGTTTTAATTCATTTCTCAAATCTTCTTTTTTTGTTTCAATTGCATCCTCTTTTAATTTTTTTTATTTATCAAATTTGGTCCTCATTCTTTTGATTTAATTTTTTATTTTGTTAATCAATTTGTTGTTGGTGTTTTAGAATCCATCCTTTTAGTTTTGATTTTTTTAGTTTGACCCTTTCTCTTTTGTTAAAGTTTATTTGTTTTCAATTTGATCCTTCAATTCTAATTTGCATATATAATATTTTTCGATTCAGTCCTTCTACTTTTGATTTTTTTTCCTTGACTCTTTTGTTAAAGTTTTTATAGTTTTTAATTTTATCCTTCAAATCAAGTTTATGATTTTTTTCAGTAATAATAATAATACTATTAATTTCAACGTGGTCCTTCTTCTTTTGATTTCTTATTTGTTTCCTTTTCCCTTAAATTTTTTATGGTTTTTAATTTTATTCTTCAAATCAAATTTATGATTTTTGTTATTTCAATAACAACAACAACAACATTAATAATAATAGTAACAAAAGTAGTAATAGTAATAATACTAGTAATGATAATTATTGTGATTGTAGTAATAAAAATAATAACAATGATACTAACAATATTACTAATAATACTACTAATAGTCATAAAAATGCTAATAATAGTTGTAATAATAATAGTTTATTATGATAATAATAGTGGTGATTATGATGATAATTGTGATAGTTATATTAATAATAGTAATAAATAGTGTGATAGCAATAATAATGGTGGTGGTGGTGGTGGTGGTGATCATAGTTTTAATAATAATAACAGTAATTAAAATAATAATGATATTAATAGCAATAATAGTAATATCAATAATGAAACTAGTAATAATACTAATAAGTGATAATAATTTTAGTAATATTAGTAGTTTTTTATGATAATAATAATAGTAATAGTAATAGCAATAATAATAGTAGTAGTAGTATAATAGTGATAGTAATAGTAGTAACAAGTGATAATATTAGCAGGATAATAATAATAATAATAATAATAATAATAATAATAATAGTGATAGCAATTTTAATAATAATAAAAAATAGTGGTGATATTAATGATAATAGCAGCAATAGTAATAGTTTATTATGATAGTTGTGATGATTATGAATCAATAATCATGGTGATGATAGTAATAATAATAATAATTGTAATAGTAATATTAATAATAATAGCAACAATGATAATAATGATAATAACAACAATATTAATGTTGTTAATAGTAATAGTGATAGTGATAGCAATAATATTGATAATAATCATAATAATAGTTATAATAGTAACAATAACAGTGATGATAATAGATAGTGATAGTGCTAACAAGACTAATAATAATAATAATAATAATTGAACCATCTAGTAGGTGGTCCAATGGTAAGAGTTTGGGATCAAGGGGTTTGCTCACCTTGTAGTCTCAGGTTCGAGTATTGTGGTTGCTAATATGATTGTCAGTGGAGATTTACATAGTCGTTAACTTCAGGGCCCGTGAGATTAGTTGAGGTGCGCGCAAGCTGACCCGGACACCTACGTTAATCAAAATAATAATTGTGCTAGTAATAGTGCTAATAATAATAATAATAATAATAATAATAATAATAATAATAATAATAATAGTTTGTTATAATAATAATAGTTGTTATAATGGTAAAATAATAATTATAATAGTGATAAAAATAAAAATAATGGTAATATTAGTTGTGATAACAACAACAACAACAATAATTGTATTAACAGTAATAACAATAACGATGATAACAATAGTGATAATGATCATGATAATAATACAAATAATAATAATGATTTTACTTATTAATAATAGTACTAATAATGATAGTTGTAATGACACTGATAATAACAGCAATGATAATGATAATGATAATAATAATAATAAAGATGATAATAGTAATAATAATAATAATTCATCATTTGATGTTAGATTTGTCGGGGATTGAGTTTCACCGTTTTTCCATGTATGGTAATTCCATTCTAATAATCTAGGTTACGGGTTTAAAAAGTTTATGTGGCCTGATGTTCTTATTATTTTTTTTCTTGATTTCATCGTTCAACATCAATTTTTTTTAAAAAATAAAAACCAGTCATCTAGGTTTTCTTTGAATTTATTAAATAAAGTAATTTATATCACTTATAGTTTTATTATAAACTTGTGCTATGCAAAGATCCAGATAAAGAAATTTCAAGACTCATCTTGTTTCCTGAATTTAATAGCATTACAAAAAAATCCTCGCACTCTAATATTCATTTTTATATTTTAAAAAAGATAGACAAATCCAATTATTAATTAAGTACTAAATACCACTACTAGTTTTTTTTTTAAAAAAATTTTCTAACAATTATTAAAAATAAAATTTTTAAATAAAAAAATATTATTTTAATATATAATTTAAAAAAAACAATTTCTATTACATTTTCAAACATATTATACGATTATGCTTTTATGCGAGGCCACAGATTCTCGATGTCATTGTTTGAAGATAAATTTCGCTATCGTTGAATTTGTTTTCGTACCTTTTTTTTTTCAATGTATAAATATAACTACACTAGGAGGACTCTCCATTCTGCAATGTTTTTTTTTTCTTTGGGGTAACTAAGTGCATGTTTATTTTTGTGGTATAAATAGTATTTTTTTTAAAAAATAAAATTTATTTTTTATCTTGAAATTAATTTTTTGATGTTTTTAGATATATTCAAAATAAATTTAAAAATAAAAAAATTATTTTAATATATTTTTAATAAAAAATAACTACCACTATAATTATAAAAAAACATAGTTAACTACCTCCACACACACACACACACACACACACACACACACACCACATTGAGATGTTATCTGCAGCAGAGACATTGATGTTGTTTTACTTCATTAAATAATAATTTTTGTGCTTGTAATATTCATTTGAAATTGGTTTTTGATATAATCTACCGACATATTTATGATCAACTTAAAAGAGGAATCCGTTTACATTCAAAGCTAATATATTTTATTAAAAAATATTCTTCAACATAGATACATTATTATGTCTAAAATTAACTATAAATTAATGAAAAATTAATTTTAAAGATTTCTTAGTTAATAAGAATTTCAAGTCTAAATAATTTTAATTCAACAACCTTTTAAATAATTTAAATTTTGATATATTAAAAAAATAAAACTTGGGCCCATTCAACACTAGATCTTTTAGAATAAAAGGTCTAGGTTTTGGGTTAAAATCACCCGGGTTACCAGTAAAATATTTTCTCTATATAAAAGAAATATTTTTTTGATAGTACAAGAAAAATATCGTCCAAACTCATTAAATCCATATAATTAATTCATTGAATTTGGATGCTAAATTTAATTCTTGTTTTCGGTTTGTCATTCACGTCAGGAAAAAATCAAGTATGAAATAATTTAAAACGATAAAAATCAGAATCAATGGATTAAAATGGTGGAAATTAATTCAAACAATGGTTTTAATCCTATTTCTCCTGTATGGACAGAGGGTGAGGAATCAAATCTCAGCAGAGTTATATATAAATAGTTACAGCCATTACTCTATGAATGTAATGTTCACTTTAAGTTCAGGTTAGGTTACCGATTTCCCGCGTTCTGTTCTTCTTCACTTTCAAATAACCTATTTTGATGGCACGATTGGAATTACCCGCAACACCCGGTACGGTGAGGAGCACATGTACATATTCTCGCAGATATATCACCACAAAAAAAAGACCAGGATCGATGAGGATTGACCAAGACCGAAACTCCCTAGTTCAAACTAATATCTTGGCTTCCATTCCTTTGCTCATTAGGTATGCTCTGCCTTTCCTTTATTAGGAAAATGACGATCTTATTCTGATTTGAGCATTAAGTCAATACAAAGTGTTGCTGGTCTTATCGCTTCAATAACCTAATCCAAGTAGGTCCTATCAAGCAGGGAGCTACTCCTAACATCTTTTAACACTTATCTGCCTAACCAACGTTACTTCCTTAAACCAGTCCCTTCATAGTGCTTTGGACGAAGGCTTTTTAACCTTTAGACTTAAAAGCACTCTCACTAACTCGTCGCGCTCTTCATTCCTTCATACCTGGCAAAGTTTCATAGGGTTGTCAGACCCTAGAAAGATTGAGAAAATAAGTTGACTGGCTCAAAATGTACTAGATAGACCCATACCCAAGTTTGATAGCTCTAATCCGCTATCTCAATCATGATTTTCCTACCTTCATAAGAAAGGGTCCTTCCTTTTTAGGCCAGTTGTGGGTGAAGGGGGATTCGAATTCCAGACACCGTGGTTCATAGCCACGTCCTTTAATTCTCTAAACTATAGGCCCTATTTCGTCTCCACTAGATCTATTCCTCAAGATACATTACAAAAGAAACCTGATGAGTTAGTTTTATTAAGTTTTTATTTATTTTTTGCAAACGTATGAGTCTGACACGTATGTCAGACCTAATACACTTGGACTTGGAAGTGCACCAAGTCCAAGGTGGCGTGGGTCTGGCACGCATGCCAGACCTAATGCGCTTAGACTTAGGAGTTAACCAATTCCAATGTGTCTGGACTTGACAGTGCACAAAGTCCAAGGTGACGTGAGTCTGACTTGCATGTCAGACCCAATACGCTTGGACTTGACAGTACGCCAAGTCTAAGGGGACGTGGGTCTGGCACGCATGTTAGACCCAATGCGCTTGGACCTAATAATTAGCCACGTCCAAGGCGCTTAGACTTGGCAGTGCGCCAAGTCCAAGGTGGCGTGGGTCTGACAACCATGCCAGACCCAATACGCTTGGACTTGGTAGTTACCCAAATCCAAGATAGCGTGGGTCTGACATGCATGCCTCCAAGATAATTACCATCCTCCCATGGCATGTCCAGAGAAATGACAATCCTCTATTTGTATGTCCAAGGGAGTGACCAACCTCCTCTGGGTCTAACTCTGGGGAAGAAATTTGCCTCTATAGATTTAGCTACATTTGACGTTTTAAACTCTAAATCTCCACACACCTTTTTAGGTGTATAAAAGTCCTTCATGGACCCATCATAATGTTAACAAATAAAGGATATCTATCCCTTATTCAATGCTATCAGGCTAATTACCCTATAGACCATTCTTTTATGGGCTATAAATATACAATGAGATCTTCATAAAAAAAAGGTTCACAATTTTAATTCTTCATTTTATATATATATATATTTTTTCAGAGCATCTCTCTCTAGAATATTCTTGTATATTTTCTCTCTAAAAAGATACTTATTGAAGTATCAGAGAGTCCCAACTTCCATTAAAGAGGATTTTTTGCAGGTATTAGTCACGGACAACTTTGGCCTATCAAGGATCAAGTATAAGTTATCAACTACGTTGGTTAGGGAGAATGAAGGAGATTGTAATATCCCAAATTAGCGGGTGAGGATTTGATAGCTGGCCTTATTAGTTGTATTAGTTGCTGACTTGTCAGATACATTTTGGAGTCATGCGTGGTCACCAAGAACAAATTTGTGAGCGCGGTAAGGCCTAAAATAGACAATATCTGGCAGGTTGGGTTGGACTGTTACATTTGGTATCAGAGCCGGCCTCACTGACTGTCCGGTTGTGCCGACGAGGTCATCGGGCTCCTTAAGAGGGGTGTATTGTAATATCCCACATCGACGGGTGATGATTTTGTAGTTGGCCTTATTAGGAGTACTGGTTGTTGACTTGTCAAACGCGTTTTGGGGCCATGCGTGGTCACCAAGAAGATATTCGTGAGGGCGGTAAGACCCAAAACGGACAATATCTGGCAGGTTGGGCTGGGCTATTACCGAGATTGTTAGGATCAATTGATTAACCGATTGTCCAACCTTGAAACCCTATTCCCAGGCTAGTTGGATTTTCTGCGACATCATCAAAACCTTTCTTCTCCCCATTCATTTCATTTCTTGTTAAGAAGATGTGAAAGCGCCTCTTTCTCTATAAAAACTGTGCGTTCTGAGGCGTGAAGTGGGAGAGAAGGAATTTCATAATTGGGGTTTTAAATAGGACAATGTTCTCATTTTTTTTCATATTGACAAAATAATAAGAAGGAGAGGTGTTAAGTTTTTTACCATCCTGACATCAAGCTATTTTTTCACAAAACCTCCTTTATAGTATCTTCACCGCAGTAGAGTTTCTACATTACGTTTGGGATGGATTGGTGTGGTTTTTCTACGCCTAAGACAACTGCTATCTACTGATCTCTTATACATCTTTTTTTCCTTGTTGTATTTTTCCTTCTTTTTATACCTAATATCTTGTTCAAACATCATATTATGTCGTTACAAAGAGAAAATCAAGTTAATTTTTTAATTCGTAGACATTGATAGAATGTAATTTAGTAAAATATTGTTATCGAAATCTTAGAAAACTATTGGCATTGAGATTAAGGCTCCGTTTGGAAACGCGGTTGAAACCGCATTCCCTCAAATTTCAAATTTTTTTTTGATAAAAAATATTTTTTTTATGTTTTCAGATCTTTTGATGTGCTGATATCAAAAATAATTTTTTAAAAATAAAAAAATATCATTTTAATGCATTTCTAAGCGAAAAACACTTTAAACCGCAACCACTATCAGAATCCAATCAAGCCTATGTTCATCAAGTGATAGACAATTTAGCATTAAAAATCAGAGGATATAATCATTAATAATAACGTGTTGATTTTCTTCTTTTACAAATTAAATATTCTATTTAAATTGTATAGCTGTGAGCTTTTTTATTATATGCTTATTAATTCTGCATATATTTAATTTGCTTGGCCGTGATAAGCCATCATTTTCATTCATTTAATATTTTTTACGGGACACACACACACATTGTCTATGTGATTAGTAAGCATATCGCATACAAAAAAAAGAAAAAGAAAAAGAAAAAGAAAAAGAAAAAGAGAGATGTAGAGGCGATTTGGTAGCTTCCATTTTTTAAATTATTTTTCATATTAAAAACATTAAAATATTTTAAAATGATTTTAATATAATAATATAAAAAAAACATAATTAAAACATAATTTTTAAAATTATAATAATTCATTGATACTCTAGCGGCTTTACCCGAAGTTGTGTGGTAACCGTGCCCCCCCCCTCAAATGATGCTGATAATCTGACAAGGAGTCACTCTCTCTGTGCCCTTTTCTCCCTTTCACACATAAAAAGATGTACACCCACGCAGCACGTCGCAACCCCTCATTTTTTCAAAATGTAAACCTGGATGGTGAATCAATTGCCCTTTACATGTTAGGTATACATGAATGCAATTTCAGGACACGATTAAACATATCAAATCCTAAAAGTTTTCTGATACTCAAGAAAGTCTATTCATTTTTTCACTTAATAAATTAACCCGAAAATACCTGTATTATCCAATTAAAGAATGAACATATTTAATTTTTTTCTTATATTTATTGATGTTACAACAATAGGACCAATTTAATTCAGCCATATCAATGTAAACAATACAATCACACACTCGATTATTATATTACTATAATTAATTAAGTTCTCACAACCAAAAGAAAAAGAAAAAGGTTCTCATAAAAAAATCATAAGTATTCTATGACAGAACTCTTAAATAAGTCATCAAGGCTCAAAGAGGAGATCAGGCACATTCAAATTGAACTCTCGGGAAAAGTGGGCAGGCCCAATATTGATGGCAGAATGAAGCGGTTAGGCCCATTGAAGCATCGGTGAAGCTGTAAGGCCCGTCTCGGCAGGGACGTTATCGATTCTTGAAAACTTGAAAGAAATCACAATTAAAGGCAGGCAGCTCGATTGAAAGTTAGAAGCACGAAGAGCAGATGAGAAGCAGCGTTACATTATATGCTTTTTTTGTCTTCTGAAAATTAAAGGGGAGGTGGTTCTTCTCCGTTGCAGCAGAAAGACCCTCAAGTTTTTCCTTTCCTATTTTAAGCTGGCATTAAATTCAATTCAAGGTACGGAAAGGGATTCTTCCTTCATTCTGATATTATTATTATTATTATTATTATCATCATCATGTCTTCTTCAATTTATCATCATAATCTATGCTACCGCTTCTGCTTCTTCCTTTTTTTGGGGTTTTTTTTGTGATTTTCTTTAAGTTCGCTGCATACTTTTATTATTATTATTATTATGTCTTCTTCAATTTAGTTTGTTAATTAATCCATGCTACCGCTTCTGCTTCTTTTTGTTTTTCGTTTTTTTTTCTTTAAGTTCGATGCATAAATTTATTATTATTATTATTATTATTATTATTATTATTATTATTATTATTATGTCTTCTTCAATTTAGTTTGTTAATTAATCCATGCTACCGCTTCTGCTTCTTTTTTTTTTTCGTTTTTTTTTTTATTTTCTTTAAGTTCGATGCATAAATTTATTATTATTATTATTATTATTATTATTATATTTGCTTTGGTATCT
>Ga0307517_10002916_pt1 | contig 27096 bp, 25 predicted proteins | sample 23_EM_MG_FD_194515 | JGI IMG/M metagenome (GOLD analysis project Ga0307517, IMG submission 194515) | Populus trichocarpa ectomycorrhiza microbial communities from riparian zone in the Pacific Northwest, United States - 23_EM | ecosystem: Host-associated > Plants > Roots > Unclassified | place... | reverse complement strand
CAGGGACAGGACCACGCTGATCAGGTCCCACGGGCCCGGGTTGGGGTTCTTGGATTCCGGGAGCGTCTTGATGCCTACCAGGACCAGGACCGCCATCACCGGCAGGTTGATCAGGAAGACCGAGCCCCACCAGAAGTGTTCGAGGAGGAAGCCGCCCGCTACCGGGCCGACTGCCGTACCGGCGGAGGCTGTTGCGCCCCAGATGCCGACCGCGAGGCTGCGTTCGCGCGGGTCGTGGAAGATGTTGCGGATCAGGGCGAGGGTCGCGGGCATCAGGGTCGCGCCCGCGACGCCAAGGAGCGCCCGGGCCAGGATCATCAACTCGGGTGTGGATGCATAGGCGTTGAGGATCGAGATCGCGCCGAACGCCGTGGCTCCGATCAGCAGGATCTTCTTGCGGCCGATGCGGTCGCCGAGGCTGCCCATCGACACGAGCAGGCCCGCGATGACGAAGGAGTAGACGTCGCCGATCCAGAGGAGTTGGGTGCCGGTCGGCTTCAAGTCCTCGCTGATGTACGGGGTTGCGAGGCCCAGGACGGTCGCGTCCACGGCCACCAGCAGCACGGCGAGCACGAGGACGGAGAGCGCGAGCCAACGGCCCGGGCGCTTCTCCGTCTCCGACACGATCGCCGGCTGCAGGGTGCTGGTCATGATTCCTCTCTCTGTGTTTCGTCTCGTCGTAGTGCACCGCCGAGCAGCAGCTCGGCGATCATGCGGGTGAAGTCCTTGGGGGCGCCCTTGCCGCTCTGCACCATCCAGGCACCGGAGGCCAGCAGGCCGAACAGTGCCTCGGTGAGCCAGGCGGGCGTCAGGTCGATGCGGAACTCGCCGTTCTGCTGGCCGCGCCGGAACACGGCGGTGATGCGGTCGTCGATCCGGGCCCAGCCCGCGTGCTGTTCCTCGCCCTCGAACAGCTGGTTCTCGGTGTAGAGGAAGGCGAGCAGGCCGGCGGCCGGTTCGACCTCGCGGACGAGCCGTCGTACGGCGTCCTCGGCGGGGTTCTCATCCAGCCGCGCCGCCTCCAGCGCGGTCTCGCACTCCGCGATGCCGAGCGCCTCCAGCGCCCGTACGAGCGCGTCCCGACCCGCGAACTGGCGGTGCAGCGTGGCCCGGCTGATCCCGGCCGCCTTGGCAACCTCGTCCATGGTCGCGGTGGACTTGCGGGTCAGCAGGGCCGCGGCAGCGCGGAGAGCGTGGTCACGGTCGAGAGCCATGAGACAACCATAACCCACATGAGACACTCATGTCTCATCGCGGGCATGGTCGTCTCACGAGGGGAGTGCCAGTAGTCAGGGGCTTCTCAGTGCCAGGGCAGCCGGCCGCGCTTCTCCCAGTACGTGCGCGGCTCCTCGGCGAGCGTCGCTAGGCGGGACAGCTGGTCGTCGTTCAGGTCCACGGCCGCCGCGTGCAGGTTGGAGGCGAGCTGGGCGGCGGTCGCGGCGCCGGACAGGGCCACGCCTGCCCAGGGCTCGCGCAGGATCAGGGCCAGAGCAATCGCGTCGGAGCCCGCGTTCGTTTCCTCGGCCACGGCCTTCAGCGTCTCCGGGGCGTACGGGTCCGCCAGCCTTCCGTTGGCCATGCCCTCCTTGACGATCACCGCGAGGCCGGCGTCGTGAGCCTCGGTGAGGGCCGGGCCCGCGGAGGTCTCCAGGGCGTTGTACGTCGACTGGACGGTGCGGAAGAGGGGCTCGCCGTCCACCGTCACGGTGAGGGCGGCGCGGATCGCGTCTGCCTGGGCGGGGCCGCTGGTGGAGAAGCCGATGGTGACGCCCGTTGCCGCCAACTCGGCCAGTTTCGCGTGGAGTTCCTTGTCGGTGAGGGCCGGGCTGTCGGGGGTCACCGAGTGGATCTGGTAGAGGTCGAGGTGGGCGCCGAGCAGTTCGGCGGTCTCGGCGCGCTGGCGGTCGTAGGTCTGGACGCTGTGGTCCTTGACCTCGTGCTTCTCCGCGTCCGTGGTCCAGTCGGCGGTGTAGGTGTAGCCCCATTTGCTGCCGACCACGATGTCGTCCAGGTCGGGGTGGGTCTTCAGCCAGTCGGCCAGGAACTCCTCGGAGCGGCCGTAGGAGCGGGCTGCGTCGAAGTAGCGGACGCCCTGCGCGTACGCGGCGTCGAGGAGTTCGTGGGTGCGGGCGCGGAGGGCTTCTACGGTGCGGTGCTCTCCGAGGTCTTTTTCTCGGCCCAGGTTGATGTAGCCGGGGCGACCTACTGCGGCGAGGCCCAGTCCGAGGTGGCTGGTGGGGGTTGTTGCGGTGGCCAGTCGGGCGAAGGGCATCGCGGGCTCCGTTGGTCGGCTGTGGTGCGGCTTTGACCAACGTAACCCGGGATGACCTTCGCCCTGGAGCTCGGTCGGTGCGGTCGAGTGGCGGGTGCGGATGCGTCGTGGTTGCTCGCGCAGTTCCCCGCGCCCCCAAAGGGCCTGCGGCCCTACTTCTTCTTCGCCGTGGCCCACTCGTACTGAACCGCCAAGTCGCGCTTCACCTCTGCCAGTTGGATTGCTACCGCGCTCGGGGCCGTGCCGCCGCGGGCGTTGCGGGAGGCCAGGGCGCCCGGGACGTTGAGGACCGTGCGGACCTCGGGGGTGAGGTGGGCGGAGATCTTCGCGAACTGTTCGTCCGTGAGGCCGTCCAGTTCGATGCCCTCGGATTCGGCGACCTTGACGCACTCGCCGGCTACCTCGTGGGCCACCCGGAAGGGGACGCCCTGCTTGACCAGCCACTCGGCGATGTCCGTGGCGAGGGAGAAGCCGGCCGGGGCCAGTTCTTCCATGCGGTCGCGGTGGATGGTGAGGGTGGCCATCATGCCGGTGAACGCCGGGAGCAGGACCTCGAGTTGGTCGATGGAGTCGAAGACCGGCTCCTTGTCCTCCTGGAGGTCGCGGTTGTAGGCGAGGGGGAGGGCCTTGAGCGTTGCCATCAGGCCCGTGAGGTTGCCGATCAGGCGGCCCGCCTTGCCGCGCGCCAACTCCGCGATGTCCGGGTTCTTCTTCTGCGGCATGATCGACGAGCCCGTGGAGAACGCGTCGTGCAGGGTCACGAAGGAGAACTCCTTCGTGTTCCAGATGATGATCTCCTCGGCGATCCGGGAGAGGTTCACCCCGATCATCGCCGTGATGAAGGCGAACTCCGCGACGAAGTCACGGGAGGCCGTTCCGTCGATGGAGTTCGCGACCGAGCCGTGCTCGAAGCCGAGGTCCTTCGCCACCGACTCCGGGTCCAGGCCGAGGGAGGAACCCGCGAGCGCTCCCGAGCCGTACGGGGAGACGGCCGTCCGCTCGTCCCACTGACGGAGGCGTTCCGCGTCCCGGGACAGAGGCTGTACGTGGGCCAGCACGTGGTGGGCGAACAGCACCGGCTGGGCGTGCTGAAGGTGGGTGCGGCCGGGCATCGCCACGTCCGGGTGGGCCTCCGCGAGGCCGACCAGCGCGTCCTGGAGGTCGGCGATGAGGCCGCCGATCGTGCGGGCGTGGTCGCGCAGGTACATCCGGAAGAGGGTGGCGACCTGGTCGTTGCGGGAGCGGCCCGCGCGCAGCTTGCCGCCGAGGTCGGGGCCGAGGATCTCCAACAGGCCGCGTTCCAGGGCCGTATGGACGTCCTCGTCGGCGACCGTGCCGACGAGGGAGCCGTCGGCGACGTTCGCTTCGAGCTGGTCCAGGCCCGCGAGCATGCGGTTCAGCTCGTCGTCCGTGAGGAGGTTCGCCTTGTGCAGCACGCGCGCGTGGGCGCGGGAACCGGCGATGTCGTAGGGCGCGAGCCGCCAGTCGAAGTGGACGGACGCGGACAGCTTCGCCAGGGCCTCGGCGGGACCGTCGGCGAAACGACCGCCCCAGAGCCGTACGTCACCGCTGTTGCTGCTCACTTGCGCTGCTCCTCAAAGGCCGTGGGTGGGTCGCGATGTTCCGCGTCGTCCCTGCAGTTTCCCTGCATTGTCTCTCATGCATGATTATGCAGAGCGCTGCATGATTCGTCAATTTTAGCGTCCCTTGAACGGCAGCAACCGCTTACCCGTACCTCTCGCCGGACGCAGGCGCCGCGTTTCTCCCCACGAGTCACCCAAGAGTCACCCCCAGTTCACCCCCTGACCCGAGTGAGGCATTCGCATGTCCAGGGCTCTCCCCAAGTACAACAAGCGTCGCGTCGTGTTCATCGGCGGTGCCGCCGCCGTGGTGCTGTCCGGCGCGGTCATCGCCGGTTCCGCTCTTGCCGGGACGCCGGACAAGAGCAGCACGGCGCAGAGCGCCCGGACCTTGGCCGACACCGGGACGATCGCCTGCCCGGATGTGAAGTCGCAGCTGCCTGCCGTTCCGGCGTCGGCGCAGGCCGAGGTCGACCGGAACCTCGCCCTTCTCGACACGCAGATCGCCGAGGCCAACAAGCGGCTCGTCGACACGGTGGGGCAGGGTGGGGCGAACTTCGTTCAGAACGCGATCCTCGGTCCGCTGAAGGACAAGCGGGTGTCGACGATCGACCGGATCGCTATTGCCATCGGGCGTCAGGGCACCAAGCCGACCGGTCTCGACTCGCTGGCCACCTGCGCCCTGAACACCGGTGGGACCGACGTCGGCGGGACGGAGACGGGCGGGACCGACACCGGCACCGATACGGGTGCGACCGACACCGCGACCCCGAGCGCCACGGAGTCCGCCACGGACGCTGCCGGGGGGACGGAGGACACCGGCGACGCGGCGAGTGCGGTCGGGACGATCACCTGCCCGGACGTGAAGTCGCAGCTGCCTGCCGTTCCGGCGTCGGCTCAGGCCGAGGTCGATCGGAACCTCGCTCTCCTGGACACGCAGATCGCCGAGGCCAACAAGCGACTCGTCGACACCGTCGGACAGGGTGGCGCCAACTTCGTTCAGAACGCGATCCTCGGCCCGCTGGAGGACAAGCGCACGTCCACCATCGACCGGATCGCCATCGCCATCGGGCGTCAGGGCACCAAGCCCAGCGGCCTCGACTCCCTGGCCGCCTGCACGCTCACCAAGTGACGTGACAGGCAGCCGTGGCCGCCCCGATGAACGCCGGCCGGGGCGGCCACGGTGACGCCCGCGACACACCGGACCGCACTCCAACCGGCCCTGAATGGCTCATCCGGGCTGCCTGTGCCGCCGGTGACCTCTACCGTCTGAGCCATGCGCTCCGGTGTCGTCGCCCTCGCGTCCGCGTCCCTTCTGCTGCTCGCCGCGGTTCCCTCACGGGCCGCGGCGCCGCCGATTCCGTCGTTGCTCGCGGATACCGGGGGTGGGAGTCAGCTGATCCTCGCTCAGGCTCCGCGTGCCAATTCCACTGCGGGGACGCTGAGTTGGTGGGAGCGGCGGGGTGGTGCCTGGGTGAAGGTCGGGTCCGTGGCGGCTCGGTTCGGGGCGAAGGGGCTCGTCGAGGGTGGGTCCCGTAAGCAGGGGTCCTATACGACTCCGACCGGGTTGTACGACCTGCCTTATGCCTTTGGGATCAAGGCAGCTCCGGGTGGGACCAAGGCCAAGTACCGGCGGGTGGGCGGGAGTTCGTGGTGGTGTGAGGACACTCGGTCTCGGGTCTACAACCGGTGGAGTGAGCCCCTGGCGCGTGATTGTCGGGCGTCCGAGTCCGAGCGGTTGATCTCCTATGCGACGCAGTATGCGTATGGGTTCGTCGTCGGGTTCAACTACGCCAAGCCTGTGAAGGGGCGGGGGGCCGGGATCTTTTTGCATGTCAACGGGCGTGGGGCTACCGCCGGTTGTGTGTCTGTGCCGGGGGATGCGATGCGGAGGATTTTGCGGTGGGCTGATCCTGGGCGGTCGCCGCATATTGCGATTGGGACGGCTGGTGGGGTTACGGCGATCACTCGGTACTGATTCGCGAAGGCGCCGTTCAGGTATCGGTTGTACGGCGGGTGCGGGCCCACTGTGGCTGGTCGCGCCCACGCGGCGGAGCCGCAAATCGACACAGCCCCGCGCCCCTTAGGGGGTTCAGGTCGCCGGAAGCCACACCGTGAACGTCGTCGAACCCTGGCGGCTCTCCAACCTCACGCTTCCCCCATGCGCCTCCGTCACCGCCGCCACGATCGACAGACCCAGGCCCGCTCCTCCTCCACTCCCTCCGCCGCCCTCCGTTCGTCTGCGGTCCCCGCGGGTGAAGCGTTCGAAGACTCCCGGCTGGACCTCCGTCGGGACGCCCGGGCCGTCGTCGTGGACCGTCAGCGAGGTCGCCCCCTCACCTGTCTCCACCCCGACCGTCACCTTCGTACCAACAGGCGTGTGCAAACGCGCGTTGGCCAACAAGTTGGCCAACACCTGTTGGAGGCGGTGGGCGTCGCCCGTCACCGTGACCGGTTCCTCGGGGAGTTGCAGGGCCCAGCGGTGGTCGGGGCCCGCGGCGCGTGCGTCGGCTACGGCGTCCAGGACCAGGCGGGTGAGGTCGACGGGGCGGCGTTCCAGGGGGCGGCCCGCGTCCAGGCGGGCGAGGAGGAGCATCTCGTCGACCATGACGCCCATGCGGGCGGACTCCGCCGTGATGCGTTCCAGTGCCCGGGTCACCTTCGGCGGGACCGGGTCCGGGTGGAGGAGGGCGAGTTCGGCGTGGCCCCGGATCGACGCCACCGGGGTGCGCAGTTCGTGGCTGGCGTCGGCCGCGAAGCTGCGTAGGCGTTCCTCGCTGGCGTGCCGGTGGGTGAGCGCGTCCTCGACATGGCCGAGCATGCGGTTGAAGGCACCGGCGACCTTGCCCACCTCGCTGCGCGGATCGGACTCGGGTGCCCGGGGCGGCAGGGTCACCTCGCCGCTGGCCAGCGGGAGTTCGCTGACCCGGGTGGCCGTGGCGGCGACCCGGCTGAGCGGCCGTAGGGACCAGCGCACCCAGAGTGCGCCCGCGAATCCGGCGATCAGGAGGGCCGCGCCGAAGACGATCGCCTCGACCGCCTCCAGCCGGTGGACCGTGGCCTCCACGGACTCCAGCGGGAGCCCGGTGATCAGTACGTCGCCGTCCCGGCCCTCGGCGGCGAGGACGCGGTATCTGTCGAGGGAGGAGAGGTGGAGGGTGCGGGCCCTGCCGTCGGCCGGTACCGCCGCCAGTTTCCTGCGGTCCCGGGCGGTCAGGGTGACCTTCAGGTCCGTCGTGGCGTCGTCCTTGTCGGCGGGCACCACCGCCGCGTTGGTGACGGTGCCGTTGAGGAGGCGGGCGCCGAACGTGCCCGGTGCCTGCCTGCGGGTGTCACCACGTTCCCGGTCGTCGGCGTCATGGTCGGTCGACGTCTGGCCCTTGTGCTCCAGGCTGGCCGGGAACTGGGTCCCGACCTCGGTCAGTTGCTGGTCCAGGCGACCGGTGAGGAAGCCGTCCAGTTCGATCACCGCGGCCACCCCGACGGCCGCGCAGCTGACCGCGAGCAGCACCACCAGGCCCGCCGTCAGACGCGCCCGCAGGGTGTGGGGCCAGTGCAGTCCCCGTAGTCCCCTGAGCATCAGGACACCGGCTTGAGCACGTAACCGGCCCCGCGCACGGTGTGGATCATGGGTGCCCGGCCCGCGTCCACCTTCTTGCGCAGGTACGAGATGTACAGCTCGACGACATGGGCCTGGCCGCCGAAGTCGTAGGACCAGACGCGGTCGAGGATCTGGGCCTTGCTGAGGACGCGGCGCGGGTTGCGCATGAGGAAGCGGAGGAGTTCGAACTCGGTCGGGGAGAGTTCGACGAGGTCGCCCGCGCGGGTGACCTCGCGGGCCTCCTCGTCCATGACCAGGTCCCCGACGGTCATCCGGGGGCCCTCCTCCTGCTGGCGGGCCATGCCCGCGCGGCGCAGCAGTCCGCGCAGCCGGGCGACGACCTCCTCCAGGCTGAAGGGTTTCGTCACGTAGTCGTCGCCGCCCGCGGTGATGCCGGCGATGCGGTCCTCGACCGTGTCCCGGGCGGTGAGGAAGAGCACGCACACGTCGGGCTTCACCTCGTGCAGGGAGCGCAGCACGGCGAAGCCGTCGGTGTCCGGGAGCATCACGTCGAGGACGACGGCGTCGGGCCGCAGCTCGCGCGCCCCGGCGAGCGCGGAGGCGCCGTCGCCGGCCGCGCGGACCTCCCAGCCCTCGTAGCGCAGGGCGCCGGAGAGCACCTCGGCGAGGTCGGGGTCGTCGTCGACGACCAGGACGCGGACGGGGGTGCCGTCGGGGCGGGTGAGGGCCGGTCGGCCGGAGCGGGTCGTGTTCATCTCGCTCACCAGCATCTCCCCTCGCCGCGTCCTCGGCCGCCGTGGGCCCCTCTGAGTTTCTTCTGAGAACGCTGAGAAAACGGGTTCGCTCAGAGATCCCTCAGAGGTTCGGCCCGCACAGTTGCGTGCAGGACAGGTGAAAGGACACACACATGACCACCGTGTACGAGCGGCGGGCGGCACCGCCTGTGGCGCCGGCCCCCCGGCGTTCACCGGCGGGCGCGGTGCTCGGGCTGCTGTGGGCGGGCGCGGCGGCCTCGGTCGCCCTCTGGTGGGCGGACACCGGCTCGGTGGTCGGGGCCGCGGGCTGGCTGACCGGGGCCGGGCGGCTCGCCGGGCTGCTGTGCGGGTACGCCTGTGCCGTGCTCGTGGGGCTGATGGCTCGGGTGCCGTTGCTGGAGCGGCGGATCGGCTCGGACCGGGTGGCGCGCTGGCATGCGATGGCCGGGCGGTACACCGTGTGTCTGCTGGTCGCGCATGTCGTCTTCATCCTGCTCGGGTACGCCGCCCAGGACCGTGCCTCGATCGTGCACGAGACGGTCACCGTCGTGCTCGACTATCCGGACATGCTGAAGGCGACCTTCGGGGCGGTCATCCTCTTCGCCGTCGGCATCACCTCGGCACGCGCGGCGCGACGGAAGCTGAGCTACGAGTTCTGGTACTACGTCCATCTCCTCACGTACGTAGCCGTGTTCCTCTCCTTCTTCCACCAGCTGTCCCTGGGCGAGCAGTTCAGCGGCCGGGCCGGGGCCACGGACGCCTGGTACGCGCTGTACCTCGGTGTCGCGGCCCTCGTCCTCTGGTACCGGATCCTCGCCCCGGTGCGGCTCAACCTGCGGCACCGGCTGCGGGTGGAGTCGGTGCACCGGGAGGCTCCGGGTGTGTACTCCGTCGTCGTACGCGGGCGGCGGGTCCACGAACTCGGCGCGGAGGCAGGGCAGTTCTTCCGCTGGCGGTTCTTCGGCGAGGGCATGGGCTGGACCTCGACGCCGTACTCGCTGTCGGCGCCGCCCCGCCGGGACCTGCTGCGGATCACGGTCAAGGCGCTCGGCGACCACAGTGCCGCCATAGCCCTGCTGCGGCCGGGGGCCCGGGTGTGGGCGGAGGGGCCGTACGGGTCGATGACCGCCCAACGGAGTTCCGGGCAGCGGTCGTTGCTGATCGCGGCCGGGGTCGGGATCACCCCGCTGCGGGCGCTGTTCGAGACGCTGCCCGGCGAGGTGACGCTGCTGTACCGGGCGCGTACCGCCCAAGACCTGGCGTTGGGCGCGGAGTTGGAGGCGATCGCTCAGTGGCGCGGGGCGAAGGTGCTGTACGCGCTCAACGGGCCCAAGGGGCAACGGCCTTCGCTCGGCGTGAGGGCACTGCGCGAGGCCGTGCCCGATCTCGCCGGGCACGACGTGTACATCTGCGGTCCGCACGCGTTCGCCCAGGAGTTGTACGGCGCGCTGTCCGCCGCTGGCGTGCCGGACCGTCGTATCCACCACGAGTCGTTCGAGCTGTGAGGCCGTCGTGCATCCGTTGAAGAAGAACCGTCCGCTGCGCCGCATCGTGCTGGCGAGCGCGGTCACCGCGTCCGGTCTGGTACTGCTGCTGGCCCTGAAGCCGCACACGACGCCCGCGATAGCGGTGGCGCCCGCGCCGGCCAGTTCCAACTCCGGTACTGGTTCCGGCGGTTCGAGCACCACGGGCACCAAGACCGTCACCGGCGACACCGCGCAGACCCAGTGGGGCCCCGTCCAGGTGAAAATCACGGTGAAGAGCGGGAAGCTCACCGATGTCACGGTGCTCCAGTCGCCGTCGGAGAATCCACGCGATCAGGAGATCAACTCCTATGCCCTGCCCGAGTTGAAGAGCGAGGCCCTCGCCGCGCAGAGCGCGAGCATCGACACCGTGTCGGGAGCCACCTACACAAGTGACGGTTACCGCCAGTCACTCCAGTCCGCACTGGACTCTGCGGGACTCTGAACGCACAGGCGCAACGGCACGTACTTCAGGGCCAAGGGACCAGCCCACCCCCCTTGCCCCGTCCACGGAGGAACCGTGACCACCACGCTCGCAGGCGGACGTGCCGCCCGCCGCCAGACGATGCGCCGCATCCGCCCGCGCCGCTCCCCAGCGACCCTGCTGCTGCTCGCCGTCTGGGCGGGCGCGGTCGGGGTGCTGTGGCTGTGGTGGCACAACACGCCGTCCATCGCCGACCAGAACGGCAAGATCCTCAACGCGGGCCGTATCACTGGCCTGTTGGCCGGATATCTGATGGCACTCGTCGTGCTCCAGATGGCCCGCGTGCCCGCCCTGGAGCGCCGGGTCGGCTCCGACCGGGTCGCCCGCTGGCACGCGATGAGCGGTCGCTACACGCTCTGCCTGGTCTTCGCGCACGTCTTCCTCATCATGTGGGGCTACGCCCTCCAGGCGGGCAAGACGCTGAGCGACATCGTCCAGCAGACCATCGACTCGGTGAACCAGCTGCCCGACATGGGCAAGGCCGCCATCGGCACCGGCCTGTTCCTGCTCATCGGCCTCTCGTCGATCGGCGGCATCCGCCGCAGGCTGCCGTACGACCTCTGGTACCACGTGCATCTGCTGACGTACGCGGCGGTGTTCTTCACCTTCTGGCACCAGATCACCACCGGCAACGACTTCGCGCTGACGCCGATCGCCAAGACCGTCTGGTACGGGCTCTACGGCACGGTCACCGCGCTGGTGGTCTGGTACCGGATCCTCACCCCGATCCGGCTCAACATGCGGCACCGGATGCGGGTCGAGGCGGTCATCGAGGAGACCCCCGGCATCGTGTCCGTGCTCATCGGCGGACGGAAGCTGCACCGGATGGGCGCGGAGGCCGGGCAGTTCTTCCGGTGGCGCTTCCTGGCGCCGGGCATGCGGTTCAGCTCGCACCCGTACTCGCTGTCGGCGGCCCCCCGCCCGAACATGCTGCGGATCACGGTCAAGGCGATCGGCGACCACAGCGCCCGGCTGCGCGAACTGCGGCCCGGCATGAAGGTGTGGGCCGAGGGCCCCTACGGCGCGCTGACCTCCCAACGGCGCACGCGCGGCAAGGTGTTGCTGGTCGCGGGCGGCGTCGGCATCACGCCGATGCGGGCACTGTTCGAGACACTGCCCGGCGCGGCCGGTGACATCACGCTGCTCTACCGCGCCAACACCACCCAGGACCTGGCGCTGTGGGACGAGTTGGCGAAGATCGCCGACGAGCGCGGCGCCCGCCTCATGTACGCGGTCAACAGCCCCGACGGGGAGCGCCCCGACATCTCGGCGGACTCCCTGCGCCGCAAGCTGCCCGACATCGACAACCACGACGTCTTCATGTGCGGGCCGCCCGGCTTCGCGCAGTCGGTCTACGAAGCACTGCGCGGCGCGGGGGTCCCCGCCCGCCGTATCCATCACGAGTCGTTCGAGATGTGAGCGACGGGAGTCAGGAGCAATGAAGAAGAGCCACCCCATCCGGCGTGTTCTGCTCGCGAGCGCCGCCACCGTGTCCGGGATCGTTCTGCTGCTCTCCCTGAAGCCGGCGACCGACTCCAACTCGGCGTCCGCGCAAGGTGCGGCGGCCCAGGAGACCGCCGCCGCGCAGGAATCGCCCCAGGGCGGTGCCGCGGCGGCCGGGACCTCCACGATCACGGGCGCCGCCACCCAGACCGAGTACGGGGTCGTCCAGGTACGGCTGACGGTCGCAGGCGGGAAGATCACCAAGGCCGAGGCCGTCCAGGCGCCCAAGGGCGGCACCAGCGACCAGAAGACCGCGCTGTCCGTCCCGAAGCTCAACCAGGAGGTCGTCGCCACCCAGAGCGCGGACATCACGTCCGTGTCCGGGGCGACGTACACCAGCGGCGGCTACAAGAAGTCCCTGCAGTCGGCCATCGACAAGATGAAGGCCGCCGGCGCCAACACGGCCGCCCCGTCCCAGAGTTCGGCCGCCGCGGCGCCCGCCGCGCAGGCCAAGACCGTCACCGGTGAGGTCGTGTCGACCGAGTACGGGCCGGTCCAGGTCCGGATCACCGTCGCGGGCGGCAAGATCACCAAGGCCGACGCGGTGCAGGCCCCGAGCGGCGGGACCAGCGACCAGAAGACGGCGCTGGCGATCCCCAAGCTCAACCAGGAGGCCGTGGCCGCCGGGAACGCGAACATCGACTCCGTGTCGGGTGCGTCGTACACGAGCGGCGGTTACAAGAAGTCCCTGCAGTCGGCGCTGGACAAGGCCGGTGGCTGACACGGTGACCGATCCCGCGGCGGCTCCCGCCGAACTGCGGCACGCCGAGGAGGTCATGGGGACGGTGTTCTCCTTCGACATCCGCGGCGGGGAGCCCGAGGCCGTCCGGACCGCGCTGGAGCAGGCGGTCGCCCAACTGCACCGCGTCAACGAGGTGTTCAGCACCTACCGCGACGACAGCCAGGTCTCCCGGCTGGCCCGCGGCGACCTGACCCTTGCGGAGTGCGACGCCGACGTCGCCGAGGTGCTGGAGCTGGGCGCCGAGGCGGAGCGGGTGAGTGCCGGCTGGTTCAGCACCACGTACGAGGGACAGCTCGACCCGACCGGCATCGTGAAGGGCTGGGCCGCCGAGCGGGCGGCCGAGCTGATCGCGGCGGCGGACGGGGTGAGCGGGGTCAGCGTGAACGGCGGCGGTGACGTCCAGATGTTCGGCACCCCGGGACCGCACCGCCCCTGGCGGGTCGGCGTCTCCGATCCGCTCCGTCCCGGCGGTCTCGCGGCTGTCATCTCGGCTGCGGGCGTTGACGAGTTGGCCGTGGCCACCTCCGGTACGGCGGAGCGCGGGGCGCACATCGTGGACCCGTCCACCGGCAAGTCCGCGGTGACCGACCTGGTCGCCGTCACGGTCGTAGCACCGCGTCTGACCTGGGCCGACTGCTGGGCCACGGCCGCGTTCGCGATGGGTTCGCGGGAGGGTCTGGCCTGGCTGGAGTCGCTGCCGGACGTAGAAGCCCTGCTCATCACGGCGGGCGACGAGGTCCGCTGCACCGGCGGCCTGGCGGCCAGACTCGGCTGAAGCCCCATGCGAGTCGGGGGTGCACCCGGCAACAACCGGGCACAACTCCGGTGCACCCCCGACTCGTTGGTCTGCGTCAGCCTTTATCAGTCTTTTTTCGCGTACGTCAGTGGTCGTTCTGCGCCAGCCGCAGCAGATGGTCCGCGAGGGCCTGGCCGCCGAGCGGGTCCCGGCTGATCAGCAGGAGCGTGTCGTCGCCGGCGATCGTGCCGAGGATGTCCTGGAGTTCGGCCTGGTCGATCGCCGAGGCGAGGAACTGGGCGGCGCCCGGCGGGGTGCGCAGGACCACGAGGTTGGCGGAGGCCTCCGCGGAGATCAGCAGCTCGGAGGAGAGCCGCCGCATTCGCTCCTCCTTCGCCGACTCCCCCAGCGGCACGCGCGGGGTGCGGAAGCCGCCCTCGCTCGGTACCGCGTAGATGAGGTCGCCGTCGTTGTTGCGGATCTTCACCGCGTTCAGCTCGTCCAGGTCCCGGGAGAGCGTCGCCTGGGTGACGCTCAGCCCGTCGTCGGACAGCAGCTTCGCCAACTGGCTCTGGGAACGCACCGGTTGCCGGTTGAGGATGTCCACGATCCGGCGGTGGCGGGCGGTGCGGGTCTGCGGCACGGCAGGTCCCGCGGTGTGCTCGTGCTCCTGCGCCTGACTCATCGTCGACTCATTCTCCGGATCATCCGTCCCCCTTGGCCACGTCCAGGACACCGGGCAGCGCCCGGAGGAACGCGTCCGCCTCGTCGTCGCCGAGGTTCAGCGGTGGCATCAGCCGTACGACATCGGGAGCGGGCGCGTTGACCAGAAAACCGGCGTCCTGAGCCGCCTGTTGCACCTGGGGCGCGAGCGGCTCGGTGAGCACGATACCCAGGAGGAGGCCCGCACCCCGGACATAATCGATCAACGGGTCGCCCAGCGACTCGATTCCGTCGCGCAGCTTCTCGCTCTGCCGCTTGACGTTCTCCAGCAGGCCTTCGGCCTCGATGGTGTCGAGTACGGCGAGTCCGGCGGCGCAGGCGACCGGATTGCCGCCGAACGTCGTGCCGTGCTGGCCCGGTTGGAGCAGCTCGGCCGCACGCCCGAAGGCGACGGTGGCACCGAGCGGCAGCCCGCCGCCGAGCCCCTTCGCGAGGGTCACGACATCCGGCAGGACGCCTTCGTGGGCCTGGTACTCGAACCAGTGCCCGGTACGGCCGACCCCGGTCTGCACTTCATCCAGGACCAGCAGCGCACCGTGCGCGGCGGTGATCGCGCGGGCCGCCTTCAGGTATCCGGCGGGCGGTACGACGACCCCGTTCTCGCCCTGGATCGGCTCGATGATGACGAGCGCGGTCTCGTCGGTGACGGCGGCCGCGAGGGCCTGGGCGTCGCCGAAGGGCACGTGCGTGACGTCGCCGGGCAGCGGCAGGAAAGGCGCCTGCTTGCCGGGCTGGCCGGTGAGCGCGAGGGAGCCCATCGTCCGGCCGTGGAAGGCACCTTCGGTGGCGACCATGTGCTGACGGCCCGTCAACCGGCCGATCTTGAAAGCGCCTTCGTTGGCCTCGGCGCCCGAGTTGCAGAAGAACACCTTGCCGTCCCGGCCGAAGCGCTCAAGGAGCCGTTCGGCGAGGGCGACGGGCGGTTCGGCGATGAACAGGTTGGAGACATGGCCGAGTTCGGCGATCTGCTTGCTGACCGCCTCGACGATCGCCGGGTGGGCGTGGCCCAGCGCGTTGACCGCGATACCGCCGACGAAGTCGACGTACTCGTTGCCGTCGGCGTCCCAGAGCTTGGCGCCCGCGCCGCGGACGAGGGGGAGCTTCGGGGTGCCGTAGTTGTTCATGAGCGACCCCTGCCAGCGCTGGGTCAGCTCTGCATTCGTCACGGTCCCGGTCATACGGCATCCCCCTGCTTCTTGCCGGCCTTCTTGGCGGACTTCTTCTTGGCGGACTTCTGGTCGGGCAGCTCGTCCGGCACGACCATCGTGCCGATGCCCTCGTCGGTGAAGATCTCCAGCAGGATCGAGTGCTGGACCCGGCCGTCGATGACCCGGGCGGTGGTCACGCCGTTGCGCACGGCGTGCAGACAGCCCTCCATCTTCGGCACCATCCCGGAGCTCAACTCCGGGAGCAGCTTCTCCAGTTGGGTGGCGGTGAGGCGGCTGATCACCTCGTCGCTGTGGGGCCAGTCCTCGTAGAGACCCTCGACGTCCGTGAGGACCATGAGGGTTTCGGCGCCCAGCGCAGCAGCGAGTGCCGCAGCCGCCGTATCAGCATTGACGTTGTAGACATGTCCGTCGTCCTCGCTCCTGGCGATCGACGAGACGACCGGGATACGGCCGTCCGCGAGCAGTGCCTCGATCGCGCCGGTGTCGATCGCGGTGATCTCGCCCACCCGCCCGATGTCGACCAGCTCCCCGTCGATCTCCGGCAGATGCTTGGTGGCGGTGATGGTGTGCGCGTCCTCGCCGGTCAACCCGACGGCGAGCGGCCCGTGTTGGTTGAGCAGCCCGACCAACTCGCGCTGCACCTGCCCCGCGAGCACCATCCGTACGACGTCCATGGCGTCCTCGGTGGTGACGCGCAGGCCGGCCTTGAACTCGCTGACGATGCCGTGCCGGTCGAGGGCGGCGCTGATCTGCGGGCCGCCGCCGTGCACGACGACGGGCTTGAGCCCCGCGTGGTGCAGGAACACGACGTCCTGCGCGAACGCGGCCTTCAGGTCCTCGTCGATCATGGCGTTGCCGCCGAACTTGATGACAACGGTCTTGCCGTTGTGCCGGGTCAGCCAGGGCAGCGCCTCGATGAGGATCTGCGCCTTGGGCAGCGCGGTGTGCTTACGAGTAGCGCTCATGACGAGTACGCGCTGTTCTCGTGGACGTAGTCCGCGGTGAGGTCGTTGGTCCAGATGGTGGCCGTCTCGGTGCCGGCGGCCAGGTCGGCGACGATGTGCACCTCGCGGTAGCGCATGTCGACCTTGTCGCGGTCCTCGCCGACGCCCCCGTTCTTGCAGACCCACACACCATTGATGGCGACGTTGAGCTGGTCGGGCTCGAAGGCGGCCTTGGTCGTGCCGATCGCGGACAACACCCGTCCCCAGTTGGGGTCTTCACCGTGGATCGCGCACTTGAGGAGGTTGTTGCGGGCGATGGAACGGCCCACCTCGACGGCGTCGTCCTCGCTCGCCGCGTTGACGATCTCGACCTTGATGTCCTTGCTGGCGCCCTCGGCGTCGCGGATGAGCTGCTGCCCGAGGTCGTCGCAGACGGCGCGCACGGCCTCGGCGAACTCCTCGTACCCCGGGGTGACTTGGGAGGCACCGGAGGCGAGCAGCAGCACGGTGTCGTTGGTGGACATGCAGCCGTCGGAGTCGACCCGGTCGAAGGTGGTGCGGGTGGCGGCCCGAAGTGCCTTGTCCAGTACGTCGGTTGGGACGTCCGCGTCGGTGGTGAGGACGACGAGCATGGTGGCGAGGCCGGGGGCGAGCATGCCGGCACCCTTGGCCATCCCGCCGACGGTCCAGCCGTCCTTGGCGGTCACGACAGCGGTCTTGTGCACGCTGTCGGTGGTCTTGATGGCGATGGCGGCCTTCTCACCACCGTGCTCGGAGAGTTGACCGGCGGCGGCCTCGACTCCCGGCAGCAGCTTGTCCATCGGGAGCAACAGCCCGATGAGCCCGGTGGAGGCGACGGCGACCTCGGCGGCGTTGAGCCCGAGCGTGTCCGCGACCTTCTCGGCGGTGGCGTGGGTGTCCTGGAAGCCCTTCGGCCCCGTACAGGCGTTGGCACCACCGGAGTTGAGGACGACGGCGGACACCTGACCGCCCTTCAGTACCTGCTCGGACCACAACACCGGCGCGGCTTTGACGCGGTTGGAGGTGAAGACGCCCGCGGCGGCGAGGCGGGGCCCGGTGTTGACCACGAGGGCCAGGTCCGGGTTGCCGTTCTCCTTGATCCCGGCGGCGATGCCCGCGGCCGTGAATCCCTGTGCTGCCGTCACACTCACGGCGCGACTCCGATCGTAGAAAGCCCGGTGGTCTCGTCGAGCCCGAGGGCGAGGTTCATGCTCTGGACGGCACCGCCCGCGGTGCCCTTGGTCAGGTTGTCGATGGCGCTGATCGCGATGATGCGTCCCGCGGCCTCGTCGTACGCGACCTGCACCTGAACGGCGTTGGAACCGTAGACGGATGCCGTCGCGGGCCACTGTCCCTCGGGGAGCAGGAAAACGAAGGGCTCGTCGGCGAAGGCCTTCTCGTACGCGGCACGCACGGACTCGCCGGTGACACCGGGCTTGGCCTTGGCACTGCACGTGGCGAGGATGCCGCGGGCCATCGGCGCGAGGGTGGGCGTGAAGGACACGGTTACGGTCTCACCGGCCGCCGCGCCGAGGTTCTGGATGATCTCGGGGGTGTGCCGATGTCCGCCGCCGACGCCGTACGGCGACATGGAGCCCATGACCTCGCTGCCGAGGAGGTGCGCCTTGGGTGCCTTGCCGGCTCCCGAGGTCCCGGACGCGGCGACGATCACGGCCTCGTTCTCGGCGAGCCCGGCGGCGTACGCCGGGAAGAGCGCGAGCGAGGCGGCCGTCGGATAGCAACCGGGCACGGCGATGCGCTTGGCCCCCTCCAACGCGGCGCGGGCACCCGGGAGTTCGGGCAGGCCGTAGGGCCAGGTGCCGGCGTGCGCGGAGCCGTAGAACTTCTCCCAGTCGGCCGCGTCCTTGAGCCGGAAGTCGGCACCCATGTCGACGACGAGGACGTCCGGGCCGAGCTGCTCGGCGACGGCGGCGGACTGACCGTGGGGCAGGGCGAGGAAGACGACGTCGTGCCCGGCGAGGATTTCGGGGGTAGTTTCCTCGAGGACCCGGTCGGCCAGCGGCAGCAGATGCGGCTGGAGCGCACCGAGTTTCTGTCCGGCGTTGGAGTTACCGGTCAGGGCGCCGATCTCGACCTCGGGGTGCGCCAGGAGCAGACGCAGGAGTTCCCCACCCGCGTATCCACTCGCTCCTGCCACTGCCGCACGTACCGCCATGGAACCCTCCTCATCGATGGCATGACTATACGTTTCGTTGCACGTTTATGCAATCTGGATGAGTGGGTATGCACTCAGACCGCCGCGATGAGTCGGCTCAGGCACCGGCCTTCCGGGCCGAGCGGGACTGGGCGCGCAGGGCGGGCAGTCAAGCGCACTGCTCGGCGTCGGCCAGGCCCTCCCCCAGGGCCAGCAGCGAGAGGAGCTGTACCGGGCGGCCGGCGGTGGCCGCGGCCTCCAGCTTGTGGTGGCCGTCGAGGAGGAAGTGGGTCAGGCCCCAGTGCGGGGACTGGTCGTCCCCGAAGGCGTTTTCGGCCTGGCACACGTCCAGCGTCGAGACCGCCACGGCCGTCGGGACCGCGCCCCGGCCCATGAGCTCGACGTACTCCTCGACGCGCTCCCGCTCGTTCCACGTCGGCGGAACCATCGGCACGACGAACTCATACAGGTGGGCGGACGAGCCGACCGCGGTCTCGAAGGTCCGGTAGTACGGCGTGTGCGGATACTCCGGCAGGCCCCAGAACTGGTCGATCCCCCACGAGTCCACCTGCTCGCCGCTGAAGTAGTCGCCCTCCTGGCCCGGGATCACCAGGCGGGGTTCCACGCGCAGCAGCACCGGAAGGTACTCGCCCTCGGGCAGCAACGCGCCGAACGCGCCGATCACACCGCCGTCGCCGGGATCGGCCAGCGTCCCGGTGAGCCGCTCCCGTACGTCCTCCAGCGACAGCTTCTGCGTCGCGGTCACCAACCGGCGGAACAGCAACGGGCAGGTTCCGCACCAGTGGCTGAGCTCGAAGGCGGGCTCACCGTCGACCACGAGCAACCGGCGCCTCGACCGGCCCTCGCGCTCCGCCTTCTCCACCTCCTCCGCCTCGAAGCGCAGCCTCGCCTCGGGGGCCGGGACACCGAGCGTGCGCGGCTCGTCACATTTGATCATCACGAACCGACCGTAAGCGGACTCAGCTGATCGGCACCACCGTTTAAGGACGCGACGCCCTACCCTCATCGGCATGACGGAGCCAGTGGCAGCGACGGACCCTTCCCCACCGCCCCATCCGCACGAGAACGCCCCGGGCAAGGCACGCCTGATCGCTCTGTCCGACGGGATATACGCCATCGCGATGACGCTGCTCGTCATCAATGTCGCGGTCCCCGCGAATCTGCCCGCCGCCGCTTTCCACAAGGCCCTGAACGACGCGCTGCCCAGCCTCGGCGCCTTCGCGCTCAGCTTCACCCTCATCGCCGGGTTCTGGCGCGACCACCGCCGCATCCTCACCACCCTGCCCGTGGAGACGACCGTGGTCACCCGCCTGGTCCTGCTCGGCCTAGGCCTGGTCGCCCTCCTGCCCTTCCCCACCGGACTCCTGGCCGAGTACGCCTCCCAGCCCGACGCCGTCGCCCTCTACGCGAGCGCCATGGCCGCGATCCACGCCGTACACGCCACCTTGCTCCTGCTCACGCAACGCCAGGTGCACCCCTCACCCAAGTCCCCCGCGGCCGCGGCCCGCCGCCGCTTCACCGCCCAACTCGCGTCCAGCGTCCTGGTGTTCGGCCTGTCCATTCCACTGGCCTTCATCGACGCCGAGGCCGCCATGTGGTTCTGGATCACGCTCGTCCCGGCCCACTACGTCATCGGCCACCACCGCCGCCGGCTCACACAGGCCTGACACCAACGCGCGGCAGACTTCTCACCATGGACGACACGGACGACGTAGAAGCGGTGGTCGCGAGCGTGCCGGGTGCCGCTCTGCCGGCGGACGTGGTCGCGTGGTGGCGGCTCGACGGTGTGGCCGCCACCGTGTGGATCCCCCTGGACTTCGCCCGGTTGGAGCCGGCCGAGGCGCTCGACGTCAGGGACACCCTGGTGCGGGTCGCCCGGGAGGAGGCAGCGCGCTCGGACGATCATGCCGCCGCCGCGGAGTACCTCCCCGGGTTCCTTCCGATCGCGGACAACGCGGGCGGCCACCACCTGTTGGTCGATCTCCGGTCCGGGGAGCCGACGTTCGGCGCCGTCTTCCTCTGGGACCACGAGACGCCCGAACTGGGCACGCCCCTATGGGAATCGGTGTCCGAGTTGCTCGCGGACACGGCCGAGGCGCTCAACGACGCCCACCCCGACCTCGCGTCCTTCACCACCCCCTCCGCCGAAAGCCCGCCCGCTCCCCTCCCCCACCCCGTCGACTGGACGGCCGTAGAGACGTGGCTCGGGTCGCGGCTGCCGGACGACTACAAGCAACTGGCCGACCGTTACGGGCCGTTGGACATCGGTGAGTACCTCTGGATCCATGTGCCCTGCGTCCGCAAGGACCACTTCGACTACGGCGACTGGCTGCGGGAGACGCATCGCGCGGCCCGGATCGCGGCGCGGCAGCTGCCGGAGGGCGAGCGGCCGGCCGTACATCCGCATCCCTGCGGGCTGTTGGCGTGGGGCCACAGCCGGGGCGGTGACGTGTTGTTCTGGGACACGTCGGTCTCCGAGGACCCCGGCCGATGGACGGTCGTCGTCCAACACTCCCACCCGGCGCCCGGCAGCGGCCTGTTGCCGTTCCACCGCTACGACCTGACGCTCACCGGCTATCTACGGCACACCGTCCGCGCCGCCGGGGAGCAGCCGTTCCCGCCCGGTCCGCTGCTCGGGCCGCTGCCCGGCAGCATCGCCCGCACCAGGTACCTGCCCACGGCCGAGCCCTGGACCCCGCCCGCACCCACCGCACCCCGGCTGACCGAGGCCGAGCGCCGCATCGCGATGGAGACCGGCACCGGCCTGGACGCGCTGCGGCTGCTGTCGCCGCCCCCTGAGCGCCCGTATCTCGGCGGCGGCACCTGGGAGGGGCTCTTCGGCGAGCTGGGGACGCGGTTGCCGACGGAGTACGTGGAGCTGATGGAGGTGTACGGCGCCGGTGACTGGGGCGAGTGGCTGCGTTTCCTGACCCCGCTGCGCACCGGGGAGCGACGCTTCGTCACCCGCGTCGAGCAGGTTCTCGGCGCCTACCGGATGCACAAGGACAGGCACCCGCACCACTATCCGCTGGTCCCGTGGCCGGAGCCCGGCGGTTTCCTGCCCTTCGCGAACTCCTACGACAACGACTACCTCGGCTGGCTCACAGCAGGCCCGGACCCGGACGCCTGGCCGCTCATCGTCTGGCCCCGCCATGCGGAGCAGGGCCCGGCGCTGGCGGACGGCCTGATCGACACGCTGCTCGCGTGGCAGCGCGGCGCCCTGGTCACGGAGGGGCTGGCCGGGCTCGACGAGGAGGACGACCCCGTCGAGAAGGCCGGTTTCGACGCGTGGGACGACAGCGCGTACTGGTGAGACGGCGGGAGCCTCAGTCGGCGATCATCCGGTCGCCGCGCCACCCCATGCGCTCGGTGTCGCGTTCCCGCTGCCGTCGTACGACGTAGCGGCCGGGCGCGATGCCCGTGCCGCCGTGTTCGGGGTGGATGAGGTAGGCGACCGCCGAGGTCTCGATCATGGCGATGGCCAGGCCCATGGTGTCGCGGACCTGCCGGGTCCAGCGGCAGGTGCCGGGGTCGGCGACGAGGGTGTGTGGGTTGCCGCCGGCCGCGCTGCGCAGCAACTCGACGCCTGCGGCGGGCACTTCACGCCAGTTGCCGCTCGTGAGGGTGACGGCGCGGGTGACGAACGCGTACGGGACGACGATCAGATCGCCCTGGGCCTGGAGGCCGTCGACGACGGGGATGGTGACCTGGCGTTCCAGGTGGTCGAGGACGTCGAGGCCGGAGCGTCGGGTCAGGTCGGCGAGGGTCATGGTCGGGGTGGTGAGTGGAGTCGGAGTCGGAGTCGCGGGCATGGTTGTGGTCATGGGCATCACCTCGGGTGTCTGGAGGGTGGGTTCGGGATCAGGTGCGGCGGGCGAGCCGCGCGTAGTGCTCGCCGGACAGGCCGTACGTCCAACCCGCCGCCGCCACCGGGTCGTCGAAGTGCGCGGGCACGCTCAGGCCGTAGCGACGGTGGGTGCCGTCGGGTTCCACGGAGCCGTTGACGACGAGGAGGAGACGGGCCGGGCGGCTCCACAACTCCCGTGGTACGTCGTAGAGATGGAGGGCGGAGCCGGGGTTGCCCGGGTCGCCGGACGTGGCGATGTGGCGGAGGCGGGCCTGCGCGATGTAGGTGTCCCAGCCGATGCGTTCGATGGCGCTGCGGCGGACCTCGATGTTGCGTTCGGCGTGGATGCGCTCGACGGACGGGTCGGTCATCACCCAGGTCGGGACGTGGGTGCCGTGCAGGGCGTGGACCTGGGTGTCGTCGGCGAAGCGGACGGCGGGGCCGTCGTCCCGGTGCAGCCGCACTTCGCCGTTGAGGGCGTCGGGGAGGGGTTCGGTGTGGACCTCGGTGGGGCGTTCCGCCATCACGCAGCGGCCCTCACCGGGCCACCACCAGCCGGTCGAGCGCGCCAACTCGGCCAGCAGGGCGAGCAGTTCGGCGTCGGAGCGCCGGTACTGGGCAAGGCCCAGGCGGGCGTACACGTCGTAGTGGCCGATCCAGTGGGCGTCGTGCTGCCCGTACCAGGTCATGCCGTCCGTGCCGCCGGTCGTGGGCATCGACTCGGCGCGGATCAGGGCGCGGACGCAGTTGTGCAGGGTGGCGTACAGCGCGTCGCCGACGACCATGTCGATGATGGCGGGGATGGCCACTCCCGTGGTCAGGGCCCGTTCGGCGGGGATGGCGAGGGGCCGCCACCACGAACCCCTCGACACACCGTGCCCGACGGCCCGGTCGAGGCCGCGGCGCAAGTCCTGCACGAGGTTGGCCAGTTGTGCCGCCAGGGGCCAACCCTCCGGGTACTTGGGCAGGTTGGCGCCCTGGAAGTGGACGGGTGGGAAGGTGTGCGGGTCGTCGTGGACGATCGACAGGGCCGCGGTGGGCGACGGCACCCAGACGAACTCCGGGGCCGGGGCGTCGATCAGTCGGTACAGGGCGACGACGGCGGCTTCGGCCGCGGGACGGTCGGCGGGGCGTGCCGCCAGACCGTGCGCTCGCCACTCGTCGCTCAGGCGACGGGCCAGTGCGAGGCGGTGGGCGCCCTGGGACAGGGCTGACACGGGGGTCACCGGAGGACTTCGAGGTCCGCCTTTCGATTCATCATGCGGGGAGCGTGACAGCACCGGGGTCGCGACGCAAGGAAATTAGTCCTTGACCTGGAGCGCGCTCCAGGTTTTACCGTTGTGTTCATGAGCAGCGGACAGCCCCTGAAGCCCCTCCCTCGGGACCAGGACCGGGACCGGGAACCGACCCTGACCATCGCCCAGGTCGCCGAGCGCACGGGTCTCTCGCACGACACGCTGCGTTACTACGAGAAGGCAGGCCTCATCGAGCGGGTCGGCCGGACCACCGGCAACCAACGGCGTTATCAGGCAGCGGACTTGGCCTGGCTGGAGTTCCTGCTGCGGCTGCGCGAGACGGGCATGTCGATCGCCGACATGCAGCGGTTCGCGGCGCTGCGGACGGCGGGGAACATCACGGTCGCCGACCGGCTGGCGATGCTCCGAGAGCACCGCGCCGAACTGGCCGACCGGATCAGGGCGTTGCGCCGCAACGCGACAGTGCTGGACCACAAGATCGACCACTACGAACAGCTGCTCCTCGACGAGGTCGAGCACGAGCAGCCGGGATCGGACGAAACGACATGAGCGCGAGCACCACCCGTGAAGAGCGTTTCACCCACGGCCTGGAGGTCCTGAAGCGGGTCGACGGCGAGGCCGGACAGCGGGTCGTCGACTCGCTCGCCGACATCAACCCCGAACTGGGCCACCAGGTCGTCGCCTGGGCCTTCGGCGAGATCTACGACCACCCCGGACTCGCCCCGCGCGACCGGCAGTTGGTGACGCTGGGCATGCTCACCGCACTCGGCGGCTGCGAGGCGCAGCTCGATGTGCACGTGAACGCGGCACTGAACGTGGGCCTCACGCCGGAGGAGATCATCGAGGCCCTGACGCACTCGGCGGTGTACTGCGGCATCCCCAAGGCACTCAACGCGACCTTCGCCGCGAAGAAGGTCTTCGCCGAGCGCGGGCTGCTGCCGCTGGGACAGCAGCCCACGCAAGAAGCACCGGTTACCTCTGCTTGATCCTCAGGAACGTGACCGAGTTGGCCGGGAAGGTGTAACTGAACTTGTCGGCAACGCCGTTGAAGGTGGAGACAGCCGGCGCTACCGCCGTGGCCGTCTCGCTGTTCACCGCGTCGGGCGCGGCGGCGAGCGTGGTCACCTTCGCCTTGGACGCGACCTTGGTACCGCCCAGGTCGATCGCCGTACGGGCCGCCGAGGACTGGTCGTTGACGACCTTGACGATCAGGTCACCGGTCTTCGCGTCCTTGGTGACGACCTGACGGAACGGCTCGGCCGGCTTGTCGTCGGCGAAGCTGCCCCACTCCTGCCCGTCGAGGTAGAGGGTGACCTGACGGCCCCTCACCTTGATATCGACGTCGTAGGCACGGCCCGTCTCGATGGTCCCCGGCTTGGCGATCAGCGTCGACTTGCCGCCGTCCACGGCCTGTTCGACGGCGGTCTGGGTGTTGTTCCAGCCGCCCAGGTTCCACCAGTAGTAGTTGCCGGTGTCCTTGACGCCGAACGCGACGAGGAAGCCTTCCTTCCCTGCCCTCTTCGTGGCCTTCACGTGCAGGTCGTAGTCGTGCCAGGCCGGGTCGCCGGCCGACACCATGGTGTTCTCGGCGGCGGTGTCGGTCTGGACGTACTGCCCGTCATCGAGGCTCCAACTCCCGCCTCCCGTATGGGTCCACCGGTCCGCCGTGTCACCGGAGAAGTCGTCGCTCAGCAGGGACGTCCCATCGGCGCCGGTCACCTTCACATCGTCGTACGCCGTGCTCGTCGCCCAGGTCGACAGGCCGACCGCGCCGGAGATCGGGGCGACAAGTGAGGGTGTACCGGTGGCTGTTGACGGCACCACGCGAGTACCGACGTTGTTCATGAAGAGCTTCTGGACCTCGTAGTTGGCGGAGCCCCAGGAGGCGTGGTTGTTGAACCAGACCAGGTCGGGGCGCCACTGGACATAGTCCTCGTTGGCGAACAGCGGTGCGTAGGAGGCGAGTTTGACGACGTCCGCGTTGCGTTCCAGGCCGGTCATGTAGGCGGCCTCGGCGAGACCGTTCTTGAACGCGTTGCCGCCGGAGGCGTATTCGCCGAGGAAGACCTTCGGGCCGGTGCGGTCGTAGGAGTCGTAACGGTTGTTGTTCTGCAGGAACCACTGCGGGCTGTTGTAGTAGTGCTCGTCGACCATGTCGACCTTGGCGTCCTTGTTGAGCTGCCAGGCCGTGTCGAAGGTCGAACCGCTGTCGTCCGGGCCCGCGTTGGAGATCACGGTCATGTACGGGTAAGCGGCCTGGATCGCGGCGCGGAACTGGCTGAAGCGGGCGAAGAACTCGGCGGGGAGGTTCTCCTCGTTGCCGACCTCGATGTGGGTGAGGCGGAAGGGCTTGGGGTGGCCCATCGAGGCGCGCAGCTTGCCCCACTTCGATGTCACCGGTCCGTTGGCGAACTCGATGAGATCCAGGGTGTCTTGGATGTGCCGCTCGAGCAACGCCGGGTCGTCGACGGCCTTGTTCTGGCCGCAGCCGGTCACCAGGGCGGGCACGACGGGCAGCGGCATCGCGCCGATGTCCTCGGCGAGGCGGAAGTACTCGTAGTAGCCGAGGCCGTAACTCTGGTTGTAGCCCCAGAAGTTGGAGTTCGTGGCGCGCGTCTCGACCGGGCCGATCGTGTCCTTCCACTGGTACGAGCGCTTGCGCTGATAGCCGGAGGCGGCGCTGTAGTCCTCCATGGAGCCGGTGTTGACCAGGCAGCCGCCGGGGAAGCGCACGAAGCCCGGGTGCAGGGCGGCGATCTTCTCGGCGAGGTCCTTGCGCAGGCCGTTCGGCTCGTGCTTGTAGGTGTCGCGGGGGAAGAGGGACACCATGTCGAGGGCGGTCGCGTCGGAAGAGGCGACGGTGAGGCGGCCGGTGGCGCTGGTGCGGGTCGCGGTGAACGTGACCTTGTACCGGGCCCAGCCGCTCTTCTTCACCTCCACCTGACGTGCGGTGGCCAGGGTGCCGCCCGCGTCCTGGAGGCTGACGTCGAGCGTGGTGCCGCTGTCGGCGCGGGCCCAGACGGAGAAGTCGTACTTCTTGCCGTCCTCGACGGCGATACCGGTGTTGTAGCCGGCGTTCGTGACGGACGAACCGGCCGCCAGGGAAAGGTAGTTGCGGTTGGTCTCGTTGAGACGGCCGGAGTCGTTCACCACCTGGGCCTGACCTGCGACCGTCCAAGCGGTCAGCGGGGTGTACGACTTGTTGTCGTCGGTGGAGTACTCGAAGGACCGGTTCTGCACGAGCTCGGCATACAGACCGCCGTCGGCCGCGCGGTTGATGTCCTCGAAGAAGACGCCGTACATCATCTTGTCGATCGTGGCGCCCCGCGTCGACGGGTCGACGGTGATCGTGTAGTCGGTTACGTCGGTGGCGCCGGTGACATCGGTTACGTCCTCGGCGTGGGCCGGTGCGGGGACGACGGCCGTCGCCAGCAGGAAAGCGCTCGCCCCTAAGGCAAGTCTCAGGCGGGTGCGGCTGGTGCGTGACATGGATACTCCGCGGCTCTTGTCGGATCGTGCGCGACACCTCGAACGCATGGTTCGACATGGTTCGACATATCGGACGTCGGTCAGCACTTCGAACGGCAAGATAGGGAAGCGGCGTGAGCACGTCAATGGGAAGGGTGCGTGGGGGACGTCGGTGAGGGCATAGGCGGGGAGGGACGGCGCAGGCGGGAGGGGGACGTAGGTGAGGGGGACGTAGGTGGGGGACGTAGGTGAGGGGGACGTAGGTGGGGGCCGTAGGTGAGGGGGACGTAGGGTCGAGGGCGTGCATGCGCTGTTGCCCTACCTGACCCTGCTCG
>Ga0307517_10002914_pt1 | contig 27099 bp, 10 predicted proteins | sample 23_EM_MG_FD_194515 | JGI IMG/M metagenome (GOLD analysis project Ga0307517, IMG submission 194515) | Populus trichocarpa ectomycorrhiza microbial communities from riparian zone in the Pacific Northwest, United States - 23_EM | ecosystem: Host-associated > Plants > Roots > Unclassified | place... | reverse complement strand
TTCAAAAAATATGAATTTTTTTCCTTAAATTAATTTTTTTATGTGTTTTTGGACTATTTTGACATGCTGTTATTAGAAATAAATTTTAAAAAATTAAAAATATATTATTTTAATATATTTCTAAAAAACTATTTTAAAAAATAATCATTATTACAATTACAAATACTATTGTAATTTAAGAGTTAGTAAGGGCTACAACTACATCCTAATCTCACAAGGATTATTTACTTCTCCTAGTTAACATTGGAAACAAATGGCAATAAGAACAATCCTTAGTTTTTAAGGATACAAAAGTAAGTGGCAAGGTTATTTAAGCAAGGAAGAGATTTGTCCTTGTGATAAAGTTCTAAAAATCCAACTAGCCTAGTAATTGGGTTTTCAGGTTGGATAATCGGTTATTCAATTGATCCTAGCAATCTCATCCATTCTTCTTAACGAAGGTAGTTGATAGCTCACATTTGGTGTTTGGTAGACCGATGTGCCTGTAAAATGTCTCATTTGGTGAAGGTGGAGACTCTCTAATACTTAAATAAGTATCTTTTTAGAGAGAAAAAATACAAGAACATTCTAAAAAGAGATGTTCTGAAAAAATATATACAGTAGAGAATGAAGATTGTGGGCCTTTATTCTAAAGGTCTCATGGTGTATTTATAGTCCATAAGTCTTATCCTTTTATGAAGAGGAGGATTTAGAGTGTAATCTTACCTTGATAACATTTAATGAGAGATAAATATCTCTTACATCTATATTAATGTTTGATGGAAATATGGTGGGTCCTTGAAAGATTTTTTCTACACCTAAAAGGTGTAATCTTACCTTGATAGCATTTAATGAAAGATAAATATCCCTAACATCTATATTAATATTCGATGGGAATATGGTGAGTCATTGGAAGACTTTTATACACCTAAAAGGTGTAGGGAGATTAGGGTCCAAGACGTCAAATGTAACAACCCTGATTTCCTACATCTTTTTCCACGATACATTGGAAATTTTCAGGTAATTTTTTTTTATAGGTTCCACCAAAATTTCGACAAAGTCTCCCCTATTTCTTAGAAACATTGTCATTTTTCTCATTATTAATTCTAAACCAAAATTCATTTTATGGAGGTCATCCCTTCCATTATATATCATTATTTATCTATTATTTCTAATCTTGGTTTCCATCACTCATTGAAATCATACCACTTTCAGTCTTATGTTTACATGAGGGTTTACACTTCTACATATTTAAATTATAAATTTTCAGAGTTTCACATCAAATGTAGCTAAACTTATGGAGACTGAGTGCTTCCCCGAGGTTAGACCCAATGAAGGTTAATCATTCCTTTGGGCGTGTCAAGGGAGAGTGGATCATTCATTTCGGCGTGCCAAAAGATGATGGTCATTACCTTGAACTTGACTAACTGTCAAATTTAAGTTCTTTAGGTCGACATGTTTACTAAACCCACATTGTCTTGAACTTGACTCATTGTCACGTCCAAGTGCCTTGGACCTGACAAAATGTCAATTTCAAGTGCCTTAGGTCTGACATGTTTGCCAAACCCACATTACCTCATTCACTTGGGCACGTCTAAGAGAGGATGGTCATTACCTTAGACTTGACTAACTGTCAAGTCCAAGTGCCTTTGGTCTAGCATTGTTACTAGACCCATGTTGTCTTGGATATGGTTGACTGCTATTGCTAAGTGCCTTGGACTTGGCAGACTATCAAGTTCAAGTGTCTTGGATCTGGAATGTTTGTCAGACCCACATTACATCATTCCCTTTGGCGTACCAAGAGAGGATGGTCATTCCCTTGAACATGCCCAAGGGAAGATGGTCGTTACCTTGGATTTTGCTAACTGCAAGTCCAAATGCCTTGGGTCTAGTATGATTGCTAGACCCACGTTGTCTTGGACTTGACTGACTGCCAAGTCCAAACACCTTGGGTTTGATATATTTTCTAGACCTACATTACATCATTCCCTTGAGCATGCCCAGGAAGGATGGTCATTTCTTTGGGCGTGTCTAAGGGAGGATAGTTGTTACCTTGGACTTCGCAAACTACCAAGTCCAAGAAACCTTGGGTTTGACATGTTTGTCAGACACGCGTTACCTTGGACTTGACTAACTGTCAAGTCCAAGTGTTTTAGGTCTGACATGTTTACCATACCCATGTTATCGTGGACTTGGTTAACTACCATGTCCAAGTGCAATGAACTTAATTGTCTGTCAAGTCCAAATACCTTGGATCTGACATGTTTATCAGACTCGTGTTGTTTTAGACTTGACTGACTACAAAATCTAAGTGTCTTGGGTCTGACATATTTGTCAGATTTACATTATCTCATTCTCTTGGGTGTGCCAAGGGAGGATGATCGTTACTTTGGATATGACTAACTTCCAAATCCAAGTACTTTGGATTTGACGTGTTTGCTAGACACGCTTTACCTTGAACTTGGCTAACTATCATGTCCAAGTACTTTGGGTCTGGTATGTTTTCCAGATTCCTATTATCTTGGACCTAGCTAACTGCCAAGTCAAAATGCAATGGACTTGGCTGACTGTCATGTCCAAGTGCCTTGGGTCTGACATGTTTGTCAGACCCACGTTACCTTGGACTTGACTTAATGTCTAAGTATTTTGGGTCTGGCATGTTTGCCACACCCACGTTATCGTGGACTTAGCTAACTGTCAAGTTCAAGTGCCTTGAGTCTAGTATATTTATTAGACCCACATTACCTCATTCCCTTGGGAGTGCCAAGAAAGGATGGTCATTCCCTTGAGTATTCCAAGAGAGGATCGCATTCTCACATGCATGACAGAGGCTTGGCAGTGCCCGGGGTTTGGCACACACTGTCAAGCCTAATAGCGTCTGGGTATGGCTGGCGCCAGACCTAGTGTGTCGGGGCTTGGCAAACCGCGAAGCCCCCATGTGGCTAGGCTTGGCACACTACCAAGCCCTCGTATGACTCAGGCCATGCTCATTCCCTTGGGCGTGTCCATGAGAAGAGGGTTATAAGAGTTTTTTAGACCCATTAAAAATAGGTTTATCACATTGTGTCTTCTTGTTTACTATATGCAACATTAGTGTTTTAAATATCTACTTGAGATATTTGTCGTTGTGTAATTTTTTTTCCAGTTTAATCATCAAACTTTGTTTTTGGGCGATCAAGTTTTATTTAAGGAGCAATTGATTTCAAATTCTTATGAAAGGGTGGGATTGGAAGATGGGGGACTGAAATGAAAAACGCGGCAAACATAGGTGACGTACCATAAGTTTTGAAAACATTCACTTTTGTTCTCCAACTTAAACAATCACGTAAATTATACAATTGCGGTCCCTCGAAATTGTTCCAATTCTATTTTGGTACAAAGATTTTTTTTTATTGTTTAATCCCTAGTTAAGAGAGGAGAGAGAGAGGGGTTGTCGTACTGTTAATGATTATTTATTTATTTATTAGCATACATAACTCTTAATTTATTTGATTATATGTGTGCATAAACTTTTTGATTTGTTATATTTTTAAAACTATAAAAATATATTGAAAAACCTATATATATATATAATAAAAATATTTGATCTGTGTGGAACTCGAGTCCATATCCAGGGAATCAATTAAAAAACATGGTAACTAAGACATGCACTTCCAAAAGGCTTAAAGCAGGTAATTTACAAAAGTCTGCATGTAGAATAAAGGAAATGGGTCGGCAGTCGGCACACACAAACACAATCTTGGAACGCTCAAAAAAATTTACATGGAAACGAACTTAGGGGAACTTCCAGGCAAACCAATTGAGAAGGGGAAAAAAACACAAGAAATTTAAGATAACAGTAACAAGAAATTAAAAAAATTCTGATCCTAAAAAACCACAAATAATATAAATTATATTATAAAATTTTATCAGGTTAAGATTTTTCTTTAACAGTGAAATCTTGAAGTGGCGCTATCCTCGTCTTTTTGCTTATCGGGATGCCGTTTCTGCACAAAACAACAGCTTAAGGTTTAAGAACCTTCCAATTATTACATCTTAGAAAAAGAAAAGAAAAGAAAAACAAAAAATCACAGCCCGATGACACAACAAAAGGAGAGAGAAGTCTCGAATACAGACAAGTGCTAGGCGTCTGTAATTGGACCGAGTAGCATCGATCCTCCGTAGCATCATAATCAACTTCAAGTATTTTATAACAATCCTGCATACATTGCCAGTTACAAACCCTAATATTACAGATACAATACGAAAAGAAATTTAGGAAATGTAACCACCTTGGGGTTCATTGAGAAGGGAAAGGATGTCGAAATTAAAATGAGAGCCCTGCTGCTGCTGCTGCTGCTGCTGCTGCTGCTGGGTTTGAGAATCGTCCCACATCATCATGTTCCTTGTGGAGCTTGAGAAACACAGCAGCGTACGTGAGAAACCAAAACTTTGAATTGCTTCTCTTAAGGATAGACCTCTGCAACAGGCAAGCAGGTCGGTGCTCTGATACGTATCTTCAATCATGTATGTATCGGCGTGCCGCGTATTTGTTTTGTTTCTCTGTTTTCCTTGAGGCTACATGCAGTCCAAGCAAACGAAATTTCTAGACGAAGGAGAATATGCATGGTAGCTGAGCTTTTTATTTTTTATTTACAGTTTTCTTTTAATTTGGCAATTTTAAATATGATTCTTAACCAATTTGTTTGGGATTACAATATCTAGTACTTATAATTCATATTAACTTTATTTTTTTATAGCATAAACGTTTGATATTAGAACATAATCTTTGTACTCCTTCCTGCTCCTGTTTTTTTTATTATTATTATTATCACCTCGTCTTTCAATGTCAAATTGCCGACTATTTTAACCCCGTCTCAACAAAAGTCAATGATTTGTGAAGGTCATGAAACCTGGATTTGGTTTTTATTATTTTTATTATCTATTTTAATCTTATAAATCATGAAGTTAACGATCATATAATTTTTCAGTGATCATCATATTAACAATCCTTGATTTTAAGCTCTTACCATTAAACCACCTATATGGTTGCTCGACCACATCATTGTTTTCTTGTACCACATCATTGTTTTCTTGTACGAAGCCTTTAAAGGGAGGAATGGTGAGAAGGCTTTATCAGTAAATGTTGATTTGCTTCTCACAGTAAAAGTTAAATGGCGTGAGATTTTTAATATATACACTTGTGTATTGTAGACTGGTTATGAAATAAACTGTATAATTTATTTATTTTTTATATAGAGTTATTATTGTTTCAAGTGTTTATTTTTAGGTTAATATTTAATTTTATAAGTATATATTTTTATTATATAATTAAAAAAATATATTTTATAAATTTTTTTATTAAATACAGTATAGTTCATAATACAAATAATTAGAAAATGATTCAATCTTCATTATCTCACTCTAAAAGTTAATCTGAATAATAGGAAAGCACAAGCTAATGGGCTAGTCTAATGATTATTTAGCGTGAGTGACTGTAAGGTTAGTATTTTTTTTAATTTCAAAATCAGCCACGATGCTCAGCTACGCATCTTTCAAACAATTTGGTCTAAAAAGGGGGTTGCGCCTTAATAATGAGGCGTCTAACTTTATATAAGACTTTTAGGTATTCTCACTTGTGACTTTGCTTTCTCACTGCTATTGGTTTCATAATTGGGTGATAATTATTTTTAAAAATATTTTTTAATTAAAAATATATTAAAATAATTTTTTTATTTTTAAAATTTATTATTAATATAAATACATCGAAACAATCTACTATTAACATTGTTTAGTGTTATAGTAGTTTGTTTAGTATTATAATAGTGATTGTTTTTCAAGATATTTTTTAATTGGAAATGCATAAAAAGTAAATTATTTATTTTTAAAAAATTATTTTTGATATTATTATATAAAAAAATCTGAAAAAATAAAAAAAATAATTAATTTAAAGTAAAAAGAATTATTTATTTTTTATTTACCATAGCCGAGTTGGTCAAGGTGTCTTGCAATATGGGCATGTAGCCCTCATCCCTCGAAAGATTGAGAGGATAAGCCAGAAAACAGAGGTTGCCCACTACAGGGGATAAGAAATAACAATCCTTGTGTATGTATTCCCTTTTTCAGGGTTTAATAACTTGTGTGTGAGCGAATTACACCGGAATGGGTGGGATCGTTTTGGTGGTTTTTAAGAAGTAGATGAGGGTGCATTTTAAATGTATTTAGGTGTTTTTTTTATTATTATTATTATTCTGTATCAGAATGTGTCGATGTAGGCCAGGGAAGAACGTGGTTCTACACTTTGTTTTTATTCTCTACCTCGGATCTACATGTTGTCCACCGTGTAACTGGTCTCAGCTCTATCAGACGTATCCGACAAGTGCTTCAATTGACTTGAGGGGCTCATCCTAGATTTCCTCGTCTTTTGAGGCCGAAGACAGCTTCAAGATCGCTCAGAATTTATAGAGGATTTTATTAAGAAATGGAATTTTCCCTAGCTCCCTCACCTGGTTTTTTTTTTTAAAAAAAAAGATGTTCATCTGCTTTAGAGTATGGAACCCCCTGGTAGCCTTGGACTGTGCTCATATAAAATCATCCATTTCTACCACAGCAACTCCTACAACAGTCTTCTCAAATTCTAACTCAATTATAGACTTAGGAGTATAATTATAAAATACCTCTTTATCTTTTATATCATTACCAATAAGATGCGAGATGGTTTTTTTACTGGGAGAACTTTTAAATATTTACTTTACAACTTTTATCTATAGTCTAAGTACATCAACTTCAACTCCATTAATTTCAGAATTCTATTTAAATAAATTTCATCTAATTTCATTTTTTTCTTCTTAAAGGTTTCATTATTAAGATTAAAGTCAATAGGCTCATTAACATAAACATCTTTTGCATACTCAGGGCCATCATAGACAAAAATTTATGCTTCAACATCATCTTCTTAATTATCATCAAATTTTAGTGGTTGATTCTACTTCATAAAAGAACTAGAATCATCAAACATCTCAGTTTTAATATCATATTTATCTCGATCAAGAAGTTGTCTCCTCCACTCATATCTCTAAAACGAGTTCTCAAATCTGGGCATGGATTCGTGATCACTCTTCTTGTGATCCTCCAATTATCTCTTCTTCATCTCCACTAATCAGCATGATAATTTTTCAACTTATCTCTGCATGTTTATTATTGCTAATCAACGAGTAAACTTCGTAATTTATCCCAACATGTCTTTTATCACTAGTTATTGATTGTCTCTTTTGTAAAAGGAAATCTCCTCATCCTCTAATACATGAGCACGTCTTATTTTGCGATTATTGTTTTAGCCATGGTTTTTTAACAACACATAGAAACTAACAACCATGAGTCGTTGGCCTCTAATACTAGCTGATGCAAATAAAAACAATGCAATATAAAATTATAGTCATCACATCAAAATCCTAATTTAAAATTATACTATTAGATATTTCTCTTCAAGTAGTCTACTAAAATACAGTATAAACAACCCCATTTATACTAGGAGAAATGTCCTAAATAAAAGTCAAAAAATAATAAAATTGTTATACATCAAATAGAAAAGAAATCATAAATCAACTAGGAAAATATGACAATTCTCAAACAGTAACTTACGAGCTTTATTTGAAGGTCTTCTCAATCTTTGATTAACTATAAAATTTTAACCCTATATGAAGCAAGGTCTTTAGAATCTCTTAGAAAAATTTCACCCTAATCCAATTGTCAGGTCGAAATTTATGCATGTCAACATAAGGCTACGTGTTAGAGAAAAATCTTCTGCATCATTAACCCGTACACCTAGCCCCTTTTCTATGTTTGTTTTTCAAAAATTGGTTTCTTTTTTATTTTCATTGAAATGCATTATGAAAGAAAAGCCTAACATGATATTAAAATTATTGTTCAATTATTGTTCGATTTTATCATAGTTCTTAAATAATATTATAGGTTCTTATAGGAGTATTAACATTTTTATCAATTACTATGTACCTAATACGAAATAAAAATAAAATAAAAGATTGCTCATGAATATTCAATAAAAATAAAATAACTTTTCTTTAAGTTTTTAATGGATTTTTACATTATTTCATCACGTTTATTAAATATTTTTCCCCTTCAATCACATGCAAAGTATTGAGACATTGTCTTGAAATCTTTTTTTTTTTTAAAAAAACTTGCTTTTAAGATCATGATAAGTTTTTATTAAAAAAAATACTTATAATAAAAAAATATGCTTTCGTTCAAATAATTAAGAGATAAATTGATAAAAAGATAGAATTTAGGTTAAAGAAATACATTTCTCCTCGATAATGTTTTCCATTGTCTTCCTTGAAAATATTTATTTTTATAATAATTTAATTAAATAAAAAATAGATTCCAACAAACAAGTTTAATAAACTCAGTTAGGACCATGACCTAGGTCATGCGTTGGGTCAATTAACCTGAAATGACTTGAGTCAATCCAATACATTGTCGCTCTATTTAAAAAAAAATTAAATCAACATCATTTATAATTTTCTTTTAAAAAATTCAAATTGAGTTTTGGTCGAGTCGGTTGGGCCACACTAGATCAACTTCCATCCAGATTACTTGAAACTCGTCCCAGTCCCAAAATCAGGTCACTGAGTCACCATATTGATCCAACATGTTTTGTTGGGTTTGTAAACAATTTTGGAAAAAAACTTGTAGCAACACACAAGTCATTGACTAGTTAGCAAATATATTAAAAAAGTAGGGTGAATCTCATTGATCATATAAATAATGAAGTTGTTCCCTAGTTATTTTAGTTATTTTTCATGCTTTAATTTTTACTTTTGTTACTTGATTTCATGAGATAAATTTTGAAATTGTTGTGGAAAGACAAAATTAAAATAGTAAGGCTAGAGTGTAAAACACAGAGAAAATGCATGACCAATTTAAAATTCTAAAAAAAGTGTTTTTCAAGCCATTTATTTTCCTTTCTCTTTCAATTTAGTCCCTGTAGTTTTTAGAATTTAATTTTGATCTAAAAGTTTATTTTTTTAAAAATTATTAGTTTGAGAGAGGAGAGAGAAACTCACTGGAAAAAAAAAAGATGAAGGAGAGAAAGTTGTAAGTTAGCTAAATTCCTATAATAAAAAAGATTGATTTTGGTGTCAACAGGTTCTATTCGAAAAGATGATTTTTAATAACGTGTTTTTAAACCTTTATAATGTGTGAAAATATAGATCAAGGTTGAGAGGTTTTTTCCTAATTTGATTTTGATTTTGAACTGATTTTGAGGTGTTTTAAGTTGAGAGATTGATATATTGACACGATAAGGATGTTTATTAGGTGAAAATAGGGTCAAAATTGAATTTTTGGGTAAAAAAACTCTAGCTTGATTTTCCGACCACCTCTCCAGTTGTTAGAAATTAAACAAGTAGGTAACATGTCATCTACTTTTATTTTTTTAAGAAAAATGGTGGAGAAACTTATGCCAAAGAAACAATATGGTTGTGTGAGCAGGCATGACTGCCTGCATGGACTTTCTTTAAATGGGTCAGATGCCCTAAGCTACCTAGGCCTAAACGACCGGCCTCTATATATGCAGTTCATTATGCATTTTTTTGTTTCTTTTTGTTTCTGATTAAATTTCATGGAAATAAATTGCTTTAGAATATATTAAAAATATCATTTTTAAGAAAAAGATTATAGTTTTTTTAATAAATTTATTGAGAGCTTCTTTACAACCCTTCATGATTTGTATTTATTTCTTAAAATCTTATTTTTGGATTTTTGCATAATGTTTTTTTTGTTATCACATGGTTACATAAAAAAAAAGACCCAAAAAATTTTTAGTGTATTATTCTTATATTTTTTTTAATACATTGTGGCATAATAATGAAAAAATTATTTTATTTTGATAGAATTTAAATTATTGTTTTTCTTATAAAAAAGTAATGATATATAATTAAATAAAAAATTTGAATAGCTCCTTGTGATACAAGATCAAATATCTTAATTTGCATTTATCTCTAAGTTTCTTAATTTAATCTTTTATTTGCATCAACATCTCTTTCTAATATTTGATTAAAAAATATGCCAACCTTATAGTTCACAATAAAAAAAAATCTTCTTCTATCTTAGGACAATAACCAAATGCTACCTTAGATTACTGTTATGGTAAAAGGTATGCTTTAAGAGATTATTTGAGAATTTAGGGTTAGGTTAGGATTTTAGAAATTAATGCTTTTAAAACACCTTGTGATTGGAAATTTCAAACAAAATCTTTGTAAAAAAATGAATTCTTGTAACTGAAAATATAAGTATCTGATTGGTTCAAGATAAGAAAAGAAAGACAAATTGATCAAAAATATTATATTAGTGTCTGGATTTGGGTTCATATCATCACAAGAAGAAAAAGAAATTGAGAATAAAGAGAAAGAAAATGTGTTTAAAGAGAGAAAAATTTTGATGTGTCATTTGTGGGCGTTACTGATATATTATATTCGAGGGCAACTTGGTTTTTACATCCAAATTCAAAAATTATGTTGACTTGGGATGTAAACAATAATTTTCAAAAGAATATAGATAAAATAAAAAAAATGACTAAACTACAAGAGTGTAAACCCCTAGAAATTTGAAAATAAAATAAATATCAAGTAAAAAAATTATCAATTAAAATGAGTTTAGATATATAATCAATAGGTAAGAAAAGTGACATGAAAAAGTGTTGGTGAAAACTCTAATTAAAAATCAGTAACGTTATCGTGAAATGATAATAAGTCCATAAATGAATTGAATGATGAAAAAAGTAGAGTAAATATATTTTGAAATAAGGAGATGGTCATGAGAATTTAGTGGAATAAATAATACGATTTAGGAAAGGATGACACAAGAAAATTCAGATTTTTAGCATAAAATCACCTGCTAACTAGTTTTATATTTTCAAATATAACTCTCAATCTGACTGTCGAATTGAGCTAAAATTTTATAAGGATTATTGTTATATCTTAGTATAAAATTTTAGGACGATCAAAGTTCGGTAAAGCCATATAATAATGTCGACAATTGGACAAAAAAATAACACATAGACTTAATAATGACATTTTTTTAAATAAGGGAAATCAAGTGAAAGAATAAGGAGTTAAAGAGAGAAGTCACGACAAAGTAAGAAAAGAAAGAGAAAGGGTGGAAAAATTTGATTGAGTAAGGAGTTGTAAACTCAATATGCAAGTTTAAGTAGAGATAAATGTTTTGTGCGAAATTCTTAAATTTGAATTAGGTTTCTTAGATGAAAATTGAGGGAATTGTGAAATTGTGGTAGAATAATGAAATTGGGGTAGATTAAGATATGAATGATTCAAATAATGCGTAATCAAAGAAGAAATTTTTGTATTTTGGTTAAATTACGGTCGGCCATAATAGGTAAAAATGTGAGGAAATTATGGAACTAAAGTGAATGTTTAATTATTATATGTATTTAGCATATGAAGATGTGTTGATCATGATTAGAATTGAATTGAATTAATTATCAAATTTTAATTAATTTGCTTGTAGGTAAATCGTGAATTAGAGTATATGTATAAAAATTAAAAAAATATGCTAATGGTTTATAATTGATAAATTGAGTTAGATTAATATGTTTAATGAAAGTTTATGAACAATTGAAGATCGAATTATGTGAACCTTAGGGTAGGCCATGTATTGTTTTGTGGAAGAATTGGATAATTGTGATATTTTGTGTGTGTGTGTGTGTGTTAATGGGATGGTGATAATAGAGAAAGAATGGTTATTTATAAACATTGAAATTATTGTTAAGCAAGTTTACATATTAAGAATTTTGTATAAAAGATTGAAGTATGAGAAATTTATATTAGAATTTATAAATGGGCATAAGATTTATGTTATGAAAAATATATGAGAAGAAAATAAATTAGAACTTCCATTTAAGTTGAGGTTTGATTTAACCCAAATATGAAAAATAAAAGAACATAGTTAAATTATTTTAATAAAATTAAAAGTATGTGTAGAGAATGTGTTTGAATGTTGGTAGTGTTAGGATTATACATGAAAATTTAGGAATTTGAGAACTAGTATTTGAATATATAGGTTAATTGTTAGTAAATAAATAGTGGAATAAGAAATGAATAAAGGATGATAAAAAAATTGATAAGAAGTAAATGTCTCGTATGGAAAATAATAGGATTCACAAATAAAGAAATCATATAGTTCATTTCATATTGAAGTAATAATGTGTCAAATGAAAGGAAATAATAATAATAAATAATGATGATAATTTTTATATGTGAGATTAAAGTAATGTGAAAATTTATATGATGAAAATATTGTGATACTGATACTGGTATCTTTTTTAATATCAGGAGAGGCATCGGGGATAGGATCGACCATTGGTGGATTCTGTACTACTGAAAAAGCAAGTAGGTGCTTATACACTTTATTCTTTAATTTTATTGTATTTATTCCTTTTTAATTGAGTTATTTGTAAAGTGTGATATATGTGAATAAAAAGAAACATGAAAGGGCATGTTAAAACGAGAGAGAAATTGTATAATAATTAATTAATAAGATGAAATGTTGAGAAATGATATGCATGGTGACCAATGATTGAGTAGTTTGTCATCGTAGATGGAAACCAATGATTGAGCAGTCTACCATTGTAGATAGAGACTAATGATTGAGTAGTCTACCGTCTTGGATGGAAATGTTGGATATGAATAGTCCTTATATATTGGATATGAATGGTCCTTATTTTTGGACATGTAAATGTATCTACGAATATTTGGGTGTGAGTATATGATTTTTAGTAAGGACATGAATATGATTAGATTGAAAATTATAAGGAGTCTATGAAGATTTAAAAAATCAGAAGATATATACAAATACAATTAGTAAAGAGATATGGAATTATCCTAAGAATAAAAAAGTATGATTCATTAAGATTTTGATTATAAATTATCTTAATATATTTATTGTTGTACATGTTGCAGGTCCATCATGTACTGCTGGACAATGTTGATATAGTCTTTAGTAATATTTAGTCATCTAGGTGTTTTGTTATCTATTTACACTTCTTTACGTATATTTGGTTTGAATCACTTATTTTGATCCGCAATTAATCATTTTTTAATCACTTAAATTTAGTTCTTTTATGTTTTGTTTTTCTTATCCTTGTATATTTTTGTAAGCCACATGATCTACATAATTAGATAAATCAAGAATTCATATGTCATTTTAGAATGTTGAGAAACAATTTACCTAAACATGATGAGAAAACGATTAATGAACTGGGGTACGCCTGAGGCTACCATGTGATCCCTGTTGAGTTGATTTTTTATATAGGCTTAGTGGGACGAGATTTTGGGTAAAGCCCAAATATGAAGGAAACTTTGCCGAAATTATTTTAAAAAAATTATTGATCATATAATTGGTTGAGAGTAGAAAATACGACATGGATATCACCAAGAAAGGAAATTATATAATGGAAATATACAGAATCATTATGGATAAAAGATCAAGTAATGCGAACATAAACTAAAACATATTGAAAATATTACACATTGATTTGATTCTTATTCAGTATTGAATACATTTGAAGTTGTTATGAGAAAAACATTGGTATATAAAAATAATAAAATGTAATAAGAAAATAAAGAATTACAAAGGTTATATATATAAAATAAAATAAAATTCCCTACTTTTTATATCTACTTAATGAGTGTTTGTATTGTTATGTTTCAAATTTCTAGGACGTAACAAGGAAGGTTGATATGATTTTCTTGAAAATAAATTTTAAATTCATTCATGTTTACACATAACAAGTAAAAAGCCAAAGGATATTTGATACCTGTCGTAGTTCATGAAGTTATGCTTTTTTAGTAAATTACTAGACTATTGGCTCTGTGCTACACTACTGGTCAGATCAATTTTATTTTTAAATAAAAGATATTTAAATATTGTTGACGTGTTTCTAATAAAAAAAATTAATCATGAACTAAAAATATGATACATATTGGATGACATCTTTTTAAATATTGATACGATAACGTATTATATGACACTCCTTTTCAAATATTAAGATAACGACATATTGAATCTACATGATTTAACATGTCAAATCTACAACTCGGTCATGAGATTGTGATAACCTTATAGAAAGCAAATCAAAATAAAATATGAAGATTACTTCCAAATTAACCCAATATTGAAGGATGTAATTGAAAAACAAAATATTAAATTAAAAAAAGAACAAAAAAAATACTCGATCAACTTGGTTAACTTGTCAAACTCATAACCCGGGTCATGAAATGAAGATAATCTCATATAAAACAAATCCAAAAAAATAAAGAAGTTCAGTTTCCAACCAACTACTATTAAATGATGAAATGAAAAAATAATGAAAAAAAGGACAAAAAGAAAAAAAAAATTCAAGTCAACTTGGGCTAATATGTTAGTCCTACCACCTAGCTTATGAGACCATAATAATTTCATAAAAAAAATATTTTTTTTATGAAACTTCATTTTCAACAAATCAAATCTTGAAGTGATGTGAAACCGGATGGTAAAAGCCCTAGAACCCACAAAAAAAAAAAAAACTCAAGAAAGCTAAAATCAAATTTGGTTGATAGAAGCTCGACACAACAATTACCTAAATCGAGACATCAAAACTATGGGAATTAAATCCCCATCTAATAATTATAAAGAATCACTAATGATAAAAATAAAAAACACACCACAAAAATAGTTATTTTTTAAGAAGTCAAGACAATTCAATAAGAAACTAAAATTATGAGAATTCTCTCTCGCACAAGCACAAAATATGTTGCAATAATAATAAATATCAGACTATGTTTGTTTTCCGGAAAGTGGTTTCCGGGAAACCACTTTCCAAACTTTCCTGTGTTTGTTTGTCATTAGAAAAGTTGGTCAATAGAAAACACTTTCCAGTCAAAGAAAAATTTGGCTTAGTTTCCAGGAAAGTGTTTTCCTGAAAAATTTGGGCGGAAAACACTTTCCGGAAGTTGTGAAAAATTTAGAAATGTCATATTATTTGCTGATTATATCAAATTTGATCCTCAAATTTTTGATTTTATATATATATATATATATATATATATATTATTTTGAATATTTATTTTTCAATTGCATCTCTTAAAATTTAATTTTTATATTAACTTTGGTTCTCATTTTTATAATTGTTATTTGTTTTTCTCTTATTATTTTTTTATTGAAATTTTTTATCTATCAAATTTGATCATCATTCTTTTGATTATTACTTATTTTATTTGAAATAATTTATGAAATGTTAATTATTATTATTTTAATTTCTTCATCTTTCATTTTTTTTTATTTTTTAGATTTGATCTCTATTATTTATATTATTATTTATTTTATTTGAGATAATTTATGAAATTATATTTTTTTCAATTTTATTCTTATTCAACCTTTTAATTTGTAAGATTTGTTTCTTATTATTTTAATAAACTTGAGAAAAATAAATCATTAATAAGTTATTTTCCAGCTCATTTTCCATGATATAACCAAACACTGGAAAGTGTTTTCCAACTTATTTTTCATTACACTACCAAACATTATAAAATAATTCACTTTCTCGGAATTCACTTTTCCGGAATTTACTTTCCAAAAGAAAACTACTTTCCAGCAAACAAACGGAGGCTCAATCTGATATGTCTTTCTAGCCCTTAAAAGAGTATTTATAATTTATAAATAAAATAGATTTTAATGGACTAATAAGCTGAAATCAAACCCAATTTAAAAATAATCCTAAGTATGTAAATTTAATAATAAAGATTTAAAACTGAAATAATTAAACACACTGTCATGTATCCCTAAAAAAATCTCTGCCGAAATAATCTCCCTAGCATAAGATAAGATAGTTGAACTTTGTACCCTTTGGAAAGTCTTAACCGACTTTTACTCTAGAGAATTAGATAGTTGCTGCCTTGGTGTACTTGGGCTATTAGGAATCCAAAACTTGCTGATTATGCAGAATTAATTAATGTAGAAATCAGAATTAATTAATGTAGGAATCCAAAACTTGCTGATAGTGCAGAATTAATTAATGTAGAAATCTAAAACTTGCTGATTATGTAGAATTAATTAATGTAGAAATCCAAAACCTGCCGACTATGAAATTAATTATACCTATGTCGCCTATGTGTTGTCCTTTGCCAGCATGCAGACCTTGTCAATTAATTAATTAATCTCAAGCTGCCGTTTGAATCCTTAACAAATAAGTAACTCCATGGGTAGCCTTTATTGTCCCACCCAAACAAGGAATCCTTGCCATAATTAATTCTGGTTGCTAACATGAAATCCTTTCCAAAATAATCCTAATCATTTCCATTTATATTATTTTTGTAAAAATAAATTCTTAATATATAAAAAGTCCACAAATTATATGAAAACAAATACTAAAACTTGTATAGCAATTTCTAGCCTGTATTGCAATGCCTTCTTGAATTTCGATTAACCTAAAATCATAAACCAATATAAAACAAGACCTTTAGAAACTTTTGATAAACTTGCAGCATGATCTAATGACTTAATTAAGAGTTATGCTTCTTAATATAAAACTATATATTATGAATACATTAAGCCAAGAACTGAATTTGATTGTCCAACCCTTGCAAAATTAGAATCGAGAAAAGAAAAAAACTAAATCTGTGTGATTAGGATAACTCCACAAAAAACAAATTGAATAAAATTATGAAGTCTAATTCTCAAACAACCTCATATTGAAAGATAAATTTGAAAAAGAAAACTAAATAAAAAAAAAGATTGAGTTGTTGGAGGGTGAAATTGAAAAAAAAAAATTATTAAAAAATGACAAAAAAAAAATAAACAGAATCAACTTAAGTCAACTTGTCAAACTTGCGACTCAGGTGAACCCAATAGGATAACCCCATGGAAAGGAAATAAAAAAAAATTATGAAGTCCAATTAAAAAAATATTCAATTAAAAAAGGACCCAAAATATGAATAGAGTCAACAAGGATCAACCTGTCAAACCCACGACCTAGGTCAAGAGACCAAAATAAAACCATAGAAAGAAAATCAAAAAAAATTATGGAGCCTAGTTCCCAGCCAACCCATTATTTAAGGATAAAATTAAAAAAAAAATCAATTGGAAAAAAACAGTCCATAAAAAAGTCCTAGTCCATCCGGGTTAACCTGTTAAATTTGCAACCTAGGTTATGAGATTGAGATAAATTCATAAAAATAAATCAAAATAAATTATAAACCTTGACTTCCAACTAAATAAAAAAAAAACTTAAAAAAGAATAAAACAAAATACAAACACTATTATAATGAATAATGTTTTATGGATGCAACTATAGTGATTTAGCTAGTGTTTTGTTAATGAAGATATGTAAACCCCCAATTATAATTTTTCTAGTTTATTAAAATATGAGAACTTTAACCGATAGTAAAATGGGTTAAATTAAATTAAATAAATCTAAATTAATATAAAAATGATGAAATTAATGAAATGAAAAGTAAATATAGTGTTAAATTGTTAGAAAGAAAAATTTGTGGGGACAAAATAAATACGTAAGATCAAAATGGATCAATGTTCAAATAATAGAAGGTTAGAGGTTTATATACAAATGATAAAATGACCCCTAGGGTTTAGAGGATTAATGTATATGTTTTATAAAAGGTTTAAACTAGAAAATTTGGAGTTTTCTTGCGTAAAAATAACTTGCTAACCAATTTAGCGCTATTAGACATAACGCTCCATCCGACCGTCGGATCGAACTAAAAATTTACAAGGGCCTCCTTCACATATAGTTTCATATACAGTTAAAATTTTAGAGCGATCAGAGTTCAGTAAGTTTGTCAAATAATATCAACAATTAGACTGAAAAATAGCATGAAAATCATTAATGACAGTTTTGTAATTATGCTTGATCAGCTGGAAAATTTCAGCATCTCTCTTCTTCATCAAACCATGGCTGGATAGAAACAATAAGAGGATAAAAGGAGAGAAAAGAGAGCTCGAGAGAGAAAGAGAGAAAATGGCAAGGTGGAACCCAAAAATTGTGTTAGGAAAAGTGTTTTTGGCTAGAAATCAACAAGAAACAAGAGATAAAAGAAGGAACAAGAGAACTTAAGAGACAAATAGAAGTTCTAGAGGGAGAAAGTAGACTTTGAATGAGGAAGATGATGAATAGAAAACCAGGGTAATGTAGTGAGTTTTGATTCTTGCTTAATACATTTGGGTAATTTGTTTTAAAGTGATAATTGCTTGATTTGTTATGTTTTACACATAATTATTTGAAATTTCTTAAATTTTGAAAAAGTTAGGGTTTGTGTTAATGCTGGTAGAAAATTCTTAGATATTGGGTTTTTATGGTTTATGCTGATATTATGAAATTAGATAATGGTAAAAAAAAAAAAAAATTGATGGAGGAGAAACAATGGGCTAGATGGCCGACCATGGGAGAATGAAAAGTAAATGAATGTGGGGTGTGATTATTTCATAGAATTAAGAAAATGATATAACAAAGGGAAAAAAAAAAGGGGGAAGGTGGCTACGACATTGATGATAAAAGGGGATGATGTTATGTGGTTTTGTTTAGAAATGTATGTCATGAGTAATGTATGTTAAGGTTAAGATTATTAATAGGAAAGTATACAAAAAAAAAATATTGTGTTTAGCATAAAAGTGAAAAATGTCATATATGGTGAGAATATAAAAAGGGACTAATAGAAATTAATAAACCATAATGTAAGTATTGGGTAATGAAAATAATGTTGAAGAGGGACATGTTAAATAGATGTTACGATCATAGTTTTCAGACCCGGCCTGGTTCAAGGCCCGAGTTCCGGGTTTTGATCGGGTCACCAGGTCAATTCTTAAAAAAAAAAATCAAAACGACATCGTTTTAATAAAAAAACAAAAGTCAACGAGTTACAACCGGGTTTTTGACCAGGTCTTGCCGAGTCAACCGGGTCACCGGGTCACCGGGTCAATCGGGTCACACCGGGTTTTTCCTTACCCTATTTTTTCTTCAACCCGGCCTGGGTCGACGCCCCGGGTCGACATGCCGGGTCGGGCTGGGTTTCAAAACTATGGTTACGATATAAACATTGTAAAAAAATAATTATGTGAGAAAGGTAAATGAGCTTAGGATATTGTTGACTTATAGGTTGGTACTAATACAAATGCCTTCTGATAAATGTTAGGAGTAGTATTCGGAGTTGGGACATCGGCAGATGGAGCTCGAGCATTAGGAACTGCAGGTAGGTGTTTACCACTTCATCTCTTTATATTTTGAAGAGTTTAATACATTCTGAAATTTTATTTGTTTATGCTGCATGTTGATTTACGATAGTAAATAATGGGAAGTTTGATATTGGAAACAAGATTAAACATGACGGCTAATGTCATGAGTGTTGCTAGAAAAAAAAATTTGTATAATGTTATTATTCTTGTTATCCTAATTTCTAAGGACAACTCGGATTGATATAAAGAGCCGGCCACATGAGTAAGGGCAAGGAAAGTTAGCCGGCCATATGAAGAGCAAAGAGGAAAATGGGAAAATTGTGGTTTTTCTTAATGAATTTATTATAATAGGTTATTTTTTTTCTATGAATGTTTGTGTGAAGAATGAAATTAGCATGAAAAGAATGAGGTAACTCTTGGTTCCTTAATGCCATACTTTCGGTCAATTATGCATCAAAGGGGGAGGATGTTTAATTTGATATATTTAGCTTGATGATGTGTGTTTAATTGTGTCAAAATGAGGAAAAATGCAAGTTGAAATGTCAAGGATTGTGTTTAGAAGAATATTGTTAGGAAATTTCATAAAATCGACAAAAATGTTCTATTTTAATGTTAACAAAGAAGATTGAAATAAATAGGATAAATTAGCTTTTAAAAAAATATTTTTGACACTCTTATATGATATGTGATATGGCTAGGGGTTGATATAAAAGAGAAAAAGTTGAACTGTGGATGTGTGTAAATGGAAAGGTTAATGAATTTGGACAGATTTGTCTCTTGACTTTTGGAGAGAATTCGAGTAGGAGGATGAGAGAATTAGGACTAGGTTCCTCATAGTAATTGTATTTTTTAATGTTGACTAACTAAGGAAACTGGTTTTACTCAATCTGGAGCTATAGAACTCCAGTTATAGGTCACCAACCGAGATTGAGTCATGATAGACCCTATAGGGCAGTAGGTCTGATTTGTTGATGAATAATTTCGAGTCTCTTGGGGGTAGAATTGGGTTCTCCTCCCTTAATGGGATTTGTATCCCCATGTCTTAGCTTTCCAACAAGACTAACCTTGCTTTAAATGGAGTTCTAGAACTCCGGATATAGTAAAAAATATAAGGAGAGGTCAGAATACGACCTCTGCTGGCAGATTCGGGAAGTTGCTAAAGCGACTATTTAGACACATTAAAGGGTGAAAATTTGGTCCTTTTCCTTCGGGGAACATGGGATATTATATCTTAACTTCCAAATGAAATGAGCCATGTTCGAAATAGAAATTTGTAATAATAACTATGGTCGAACAAAGAATGACAATATTAATGGGTGGAATTGGCATGGACTGGCATACATTTAGTGTATATTAGGATCTCGGGTAAGAGGATCACATTGCATCAATGTCTATAGGGCATGGACTAGCATACATTTAGTGTATGTTAGGATCTCGGGTAAGGGGATCATCATGCATCGATGCCTATAAGGCATGGACTTACATGCATTTAGTGTATGTTAGGATCCCGGGTAAGGGGATCACCATGTATCGACTAACATACATTAAGTGTATGTTAGGATCCCGGGTAAGGTGATCACCATGCATCGATGCCTATGAAGCATGGACTAACATATATTTAGTGTATGTTAGGATCCCGGGTAAAGGGATCACCATGCATCAACTAGCATACATTTAGTGTATGTTAGGGTCCCTAGTAAGGGGATCACTATACATCGATGCCTACAGGGTGATGATGATACCGGTGAAATTGGTGTTGGCAATGAGTTAGGTAGAAATAATTGTGGTTGATCTTATGGAATCTTGAATATAAGTTGAAAATGGAAGATGAAACGGTTTTAGTAGTTGAATGAGAAAGAGTTCCAATGGAAACAAAAATGGAGAAATGAATAGAATATGAATACATATTTGCCTTTTTAAATTGTTGGATATTTTTGCTACTATACTTATTGTGATATTCATGTTTCAATAATATGTATTTTGTTTCAAGACCATCGCATACACGACAGAAGTAGATCCTAACTTTTGTTTGCTTTTTATTACTAGTTCTAGGGAGTATATCCTTGTATTTTGAAATATTAAAACATTTATATAACTTAATTTATATAATTGATGTTTAAACTTGAATAGATAAATTTAACTCTGAAATTCATATAATCATGTTTCATGTATGCGTGTTTATCTCATTTATTCCTCTATAATGATATTTGTTATTCAATGAATGTTATAAATATTATGGTTGTGATGATGATGATATTTGTGAGATTGAGATTCAGGACAATTGGGTCGTGATTGAGTTATGAGATGTGAGTTATTAGAAGTGTAAACAAGGTATATGCTGATAACTTGGGACCTCCCGGTATATGGGAGACTCTGCCGAAATTTCGATGGAAATTTTGGTAGACTTTTATATGAGAATTGTAAAAAATAATAATAATTATTACCCATATTTTTACGTACCAAATCGTAGAAAAATAACTATAAACGCATATGAAAGTATGGGGCGTTACAAGATGTATGCCCATTTTTATTGTCATGAAGAAAGAATTCACTTAGAATTCAATGAAAGAATTGTATAAGCATCAACGTATATGCAATAACTAGATCATTAGTCTACATTACGTTGCAGGTTGGATCAATTTTTTTTAATATAAAAAAATTACCCAAGCATTGATATCGTGTGTTTTAATAAATAAAAAAATTAACCATAAACTCGAAATATGATGCATATTCTATGATATATTTTTTAAAATATTGATACGGTGATACATAGAATGATATTTTTTTCAAATATTGAACTGTGACATATTGGATCAACCCGAGTTAACCTATCAAATCTATGATCTGGATCATGAGACCTTGATAACCCTATAGAAAACAAATCAAAATAAATTATAAAGGCTAATTCCAAATTAATCCATTATTGAAAGAAAACATTGAAAAAAAATTAAATTAAAAAAATAACAAAACAACAACCCAAATCGACCTATGTTGGTCATGAAATAAAGATAACCCAATAGAAAGTAAATAAAAAAAATGAAACCCAATTTCTAACCAACCCAATATTAAAAGATGAAATAAAAAATAATTAAAAAAGAATAAAAAAACTCAAGTCAACATAGGCTAACCTATTAAATTTGCGACCTAAATTATGAGGCTGAGATGGCCTAATGAAAAGAAAATAAAAAAATTATGAAGCTTCATTTTCAACAGATCCAATGTTGAAGGTTGAAATCAATAAAGAAAAATAATTTGGCCTAGCTGTTTTTTATGCTTACTTGCTGGCAAACTCCATATTTGGCCACAAATTCAATAATTTCTTTCTTCATGTTTGGCCACCAATAGAATTCCTTTAGGTCCATGTACATCTTAATACTTCCTGAATGTATTGCAAACCTCGATTCATGGGCTTTTCTTAGCACTTTCTATTTCAAAGCTTTATTGTTAGGTAAATACATTCGTCTATCCATCACTACCATCCCATCATCCAAGACTCGGAAGGGTGTCTTAACCCCTAGTTTCACTTTATCTCTTACTTTGTTCACTTTAATGTCTTTTTGTTGAACTTCTAAAACTCTGTCTCACAAAATAGATCATACTTTTAATTGAGCTAGCAATGAACCCTCAGGCCCAAGCTCAAACTTAGCATCAATCTTTTTCAACTTTATCAATTCCCTTTTATCATTCTCCTTTATTGTCTCAATTACTGACTTATTCTTATGACTGAGGGCATCGACGACCACATTAGCCTTTCCCGGGTGATAATCTATTACACAATCAAAATCCATAATTAAATCTATCCACCTCCTCTACCGTATATTCAACTCCTTCCGTGTCATTAAATATCTCAAACTTTTATGGTCTGTAAAGATTTCAACATAAGACCTATACAAGTAATGTCTCTATACCCTTAATGTAAATATCATAGCTATTAGCTCTAAATCATGGACAAGATAATTGAATTCATGAGTTTTGAGTTGTCTAGATGCATAGGCGATGACTTTACCATGTTGCATTAGGACATAACCAAACCCTTTGTAGGATGCATCACTATACATCACAAACTTTTCAGTTCCTGAAGGAAGTATCAGTACAGGGGAGGTACTAAACCTTTTCTTCAACTCTTGGAAGCTTTCTTCTCATTCTTTTTTCCATTCCCACCTGGTTTTCTTCCTAGTTAGTTGAGTTAATAGAGTGGCTATAATCGAAAAACCTTCTATAATACCTTGTCAATCCCAAAAAACTATGGATTTCTGTCATATTTGTAGGGTTTTCCCATTTTAATACCACTTCAACCTTCCTCGGGTCTATAAATATCTCCTCTATAGATATAACATGCCTTATAAAACCACCTCTTTTAGCAAAAACTCATATTTACTTAATTTGGCATACAACTGGTGATCTCTTAGGGTCTGCAACACCTGTCTCAAGTGTTATTCATGCTCCAAATAGGAGTTAGAATAAACTAAAATATCCTCTATAAACACCACTATAAATCTATCTGAGTAAGGTCAGAAAACTCAGTTCATCAAATTCATAAACACTGCCGATGCATTTGTCAATCTAAAAGGCATTACCAGGAACTCATAGTGACCATAACGAGTCCTGAAAGTAGTTTTTGGTACATTCTGCTTCTTGATCTTTAACTGATGTTACCCTGATCTTGGATCTATTTTTGAAAATACCCTGACCCCTTTCAATTGATCAAACAAGTCATCTACCCATGGTAACATATACTTATTTGTCATCGTCACTCTATTCAACTGTCTATAGTTTATACAGAGCCTAAAGGTTCCATCATTTTGTTTTTCATAAATAGAACTAGAGCTCCATAGGGTGAATTACTTGGGCGTATTAACCCTTGTTATAGTAATTCTTGTAGCTGAATCTTCGAATTGCAGAGCTATTAACCTTTGTTTCAATTCCTACTTAAATCCATCTCTAAATTTCTCTATCATGTGTTGCTTAGTGGCCACATGAACACATGATGTGGGGCAAACATTGAGAGGTCATTGAACCTCCTCTCATACTCCAACATAAACATTTCACCCTGCCTCAATGTTAAAAAAACTCTTGTTTCTTTATTTTATGGTGATATTATAAGTAAAACTAATTCTCAAATTCAACTCTAAAATCTCCCAACATCCATAACCCCATGACTTTCCTTGACTACATTGTCTCCCACCATGACTAGGCTCTGTCGGTTCGTAGTTGAGTGGTATAGTCTACCCTCAGTTTATTTGGTACCTTTATTTGTATCAGGGTCTTCTTTATCTTCTTGATCCATCTACCTGTAACTTTTGCATCCTGATCTCTCATACAAGGTTCATAACCCATCTCTCTCATGCTCTTCACAATTCATACCAAGGCAACTACATTGTCTACAGATGTTGTAATCACTGGAGCTAGTGGCACTACTAGGGCTACAAGAGCTGGGGCACTACCTATGGTCTCCATCACTGCCCTTACTATCTGTGCTATAAAAGTAGGATTTGCATACGAGGCAAAAGTTCCCATTGGTGTCGCTGGTGGAGGCGCAACTGTTTGTTCCTGTCGAGGTGTCCTTTTTGTTTGCGATGCCCTAACATGTCTAGAAATAGTATCATCATGAAGTCCTCACAATGCTCCCATACTATCTTTACGATGCCCATCACCAGGCAAATCTGAGACCCTCTGAGACCAGGTAGAAAACCTACCCGTGTCTACTTAACTTTTTAGAGTAGGCCATTTCATAATTTTTGCCATTTGGACTTATCAACATGCACACCATCAACATAAATCATAAAATCCAAAAATATAATAGTGTTGGTAAAGAACATACACTTCTTACGATTCACATACAATTTCTCTTACCTAAATGTGTTGAAAACAACATACAAGATCTCCAAACATGACTATAGAGAAGGGATATAGATCAAATTGTCTTCAAAATAAACTACTACAAACCTACCATGAAAGTTCTCAAAACTTGGCATATGAATCTCATGAAAATGTTAGGGGTATTGGACATCCCAAACGGAATCACAATCACCTTATATAGCCCATGTTATGCCTTAAAGTTTGTCTTTCACTCATCCTCTAGTTTGATCTTGATGTGATGGTAGCCGCTCTTGAGGTAAATTTTTATAACACCTTAGAGTCGACTAATTGATATAGCATGTCATCCAACTGTGATATATTGTACCTATATTTCATAGTGATCCTATTGATGGCTCTACTATTTAACATAAATGAGTCTACTAGGCTTTTTGCACGACTCACTAGTAAAGAACCACAATTGACTATTTAGATCTATCAGATTCTATGGACTCGCTTAAATCAATTAGTGAGCAATTTTTTTAAGAAAAAATTACATATAATATTTATATATAATTATTCATAAAATAATTATTGATATTATCATAAAAAGCTCTAATCTTATTTGAAAAGTATGACATCATCGAGTAATTTTTAAAATATCATTGTATTTATTATATTTTAAAATAACAAAATATAAAAAATAAATATAAAAAAGGTTGAAGGGTCAAGAAAATCAAGCTTGGAATCACCTAGCTTTTTTGAAAAAATATGATCGACGTTATGTCTGTTAGTGTATATGATTTGAAGCTAATCGATTGGTTACACACGACAAAGACTTTGTTCATGCAAAATATATGTATTAATAATAAATATATTCTTTATCTTTAATATGTATTTATATTTGATTAATGAATCTAAAGTAAATATAAAATCATTAGGACAAAAACATTTTGCAAAGAAAATTATAAAGTGGTTATGATTATAAGATTCTTATTGAATTAAAACATTATTTCTAAATATTTCTGGTGAATGCTCTATTAAGACAATACATTAATTAGAGATATTAAGAATTATAAATGAAGCAAATATTCTTATAAGTTGATGTATAAGGGATACTTGAAACTAATATATAGGTGTTTGTCAGATTACATATGTATTGAACTGACCCACGTGAAAACTTTTTATAGAGAGATCGCATTTGTCTATAGAAAGGCTAATGTAATAGTCATGTAAGTGATCCTTAGATTTAAGATCACTTAGTTATCTTATATAAGAAATGTTATTCTTTAATCCTAACTATATATTGCCTTCATCAAAGGTAACAAATGAATAAATATTGGATATAACATGAACTATATATAAGGTATTTGAGTGACTAAAGGAGGACTCATGATTAGTACTTAAAAGTCCATATTTATCAAGGTTTTATATCATCATTTTGCACTTAAAGTATCAATAACTCCTTAATTAAAGAATGTTTGATAATAACAAGTCTAATACTATAAAATGCTTTAATATATGGTAAATGTTCATCTTAAATACAGGCCTATCACATAAATCAAAGGATTGATTGATGAGTTCAAGTATGGAAACTGAAAGGACAAAGAGAGGGCCAAACTTAGAAAAGAGATGTTGGTGCAGTCCAAACTGGAACACTGTTCGGTAATTGGGTCATATCTCGAGTTCTAGATGTCCAAATGATCTCCAATGTTTACAAAAATTTGGTAAGACATAGGCCTACAACTTTCATGTTTTCATCAAGATCTAAGAAGGCCGTTTTCAAGTCCAAATTATAGCAACAACGGAGAAGTCCGAATCTGTCCTGCAGCCCGAACACTGTTTAGTGTTTAGCCCATATCTGGAGTTCTAGAAGTCCAAATCACCTCCATTTTTTTTTCCTGGAAAGCAGAGTCAATTTCCTACAACTTTTATGTTTTCAAGTGGACCCAGTTCTAATGTTAGCATTTTCGTTTTATTCAGACAAGAAGATAAGGATTTTCACAAAGTCAAAAGTTGGCCACCCACTCAACAATTAGTCATCAAATCAATAATTCCGAATTTTGGCCTATAAAAGGAGGCATTTGC
>Ga0307517_10002913_pt1 | contig 27106 bp, 26 predicted proteins | sample 23_EM_MG_FD_194515 | JGI IMG/M metagenome (GOLD analysis project Ga0307517, IMG submission 194515) | Populus trichocarpa ectomycorrhiza microbial communities from riparian zone in the Pacific Northwest, United States - 23_EM | ecosystem: Host-associated > Plants > Roots > Unclassified | place... | reverse complement strand
GCCGGGGGAGTACTACACGATCCGCGGGCATTTAAGGGAATGTTTTAAATAGGTTGAATTGTTCTGCATGAATATACGGCCAAGTTGAAGCCGTACGCTTGGGGTGGCAGTGCCCATATTCAGTGTCTGGCTTCAACTCGGCCGGGGGAGTACTACACCATCCACGGGCATTTAAGGGAATGTTGTAAATAGGTTGAATTGTTCTGCATGAATATACGGCCAAGTTGAAGCCGTACGCTTAAGGTGGCAGTGCCCATATTCAGTGTCCGGCTTCAACTAGGCCGAGGGAGTACTACACGATCCGTGGGCGTTTAAGGCAATGTTTTAAATAGGTTGAATTGTTTCACACGAATATCCGGCCGGGTTGAAGCTGGACACTTCAGGTGGCGGTTCCCATATTGGGTGTCCGGCTTCAACTCGGGCGCGGGAGTCATACATGATTCGCGGGTATTGAAGGGAATGTTTTAAATGGGATGAATTGTTCCGTATGAATATACGGCCAAGTTCCAGCCTTACACTTATGGTGGCAGTGCCCATATTGAGTGTCCGGCTTCCACTCGGCCGCAGGTGTACTACATGATCCGTCGGCGTTTAAGGGAATGTTTTAAATAAATTGAATTGAATAGGCGGCCAAGTTGAAGCCGGCGACTTAAGGGAGAGATTCCCGTAGAAAGTGTCCGGCTTCAAGTCGGCCGCCTGAGTTCTGCGGATGATTAATGCGAAACTATGCTCTCCTGTTGGAAGGGAAGCCAACCAAAGTAGGGGGTCTGCATGGCGGCCGCGCCGGGCGTCTTGTGAACAGTAAGGCAATTATGGCAATGACAGTAGGGTGCAGACCAAGAAAAAAGCGACATAGGATCGCAGCGGACGGAAGCGAATGGAAGCGGACAGGTCTAGGTCGCCAGAGGTGTGAGGGTAGCAGAGATGGTCGCCGGACGCGCGCAACCGCAAGGAGTAGGCAGGAGGCCAGTAGACGAGAGGATAAGGGGGCGGATACAAGGGGGAGGTATGAGGAGGGGGTGGGGCCGCAACAAGCGCGTCGGACGCTGTGGAGGGAAAGTGGGGCGTCCGGGTGCACCAGACGCAAGAAATAAAAGGCAAAGAAGGCAAGGGAGATCCGGGAGGACCGGACGCAAAGAGCAAACGCTATTCGTCTGGAAGTGGGCTCTGTTAGTCCGGAGAAAAACCTTTTTTTGCTGATGCACTCACTGCTTCCCATGCGTCCGGTGTGTGCCGAGTTTAGTTCAAGTGTCCGTAGGCTTTCTGTGCATCCTTAGTCTGTCCCCAACGCTGTTAGGCGCACGGACTCGCCCTAAGGACTTACAGGGCAAAGTTACCCTACCTTAACGCACACCAAGTTCGAAGAAAAAAGCTAACAGTCCCCTCCAGCCCCGGCGTTGGGACGGCGCGTCATCAATGGCCGCCGGGGTGGTTGCGTCCCAACACCAAAGACCACTATCAACGGAACACATCCTATAACACCGTATACGTCGCGGCCGTCCGTCCGACCGGATCCTGTTCGCGGCATGTATGAGGGGAGACGTCCGGGCACCCTATGCAGGTGGAGGGAGGTGAATCGGACAACGGCGCATAAGGTTACAGAAACTCGAAGGGAAACAGTCAGAACAGTGGGTCGAAGGTGACGGGACGTTTCGCACGAAAGTTAGTCCCCTCGTACCTACTAAGTCGTGTAGAGTATGCAGGAGGTAACTATGCTCAGTAAGTGGATCGGGTGCATCCACAGAGGACAAGTTGGTAAAAGATGGGGTCCGGGGAAAAAAGCCTATAGGTATGATCCCAAGGACAAGTCGTATAATGCCGGAAGACCAGAATACAACATGCAGTTGCAGGTTGAATTCTGGACGGAACCAACTAAAGAAGATTGGCAATCTTCTCTCCAGAGAGTTAGACTACCTTCGGTGAGCACGAGGGCAAGATAATTGGTAACCATTGTTGTCAACAGATAACCGGATGAGCTGACACCTGACGAGGTTTCCACACCATCAGGAATAATGAAAGCGCAGACCGATAAGTTGGCCATGGGAGCAAAAGGTGTGGTAGAGAGCTTTCAGGGTCTACGAGTGTTCGCACTCAGGTGAAGTTTGCAGAGTTGTGGGCAAGGTACTTAGTTAGCATAGAGTTAGCATGTATACCGCGATTGCTCAGACGCGGAATATAAATATCGAAGCATCTTCGCTGCTACTAGAAACAACAAGCACGGAGAAGAGATCTTATCAATATCATAAGTTTTTATCTTATCGTTACCAATACTTCGACGATCTACCCCGAAGTATACCATTATATCTAGCCTACATTGCTCGCCTCTGCTTAGCGAGTTCTGCGATATAAATCGATTCACGTTCTAGCTGTCGGAATACCTCACGCCGAAGCTACCACCTAATAGTATATTGATACTTCTCATCGTTACCGAGACGAATGTTTGGCAGGGAAACTCATACTCGCAAACCCAGAAAGCCTTTCGAACCAAGACCATTGAGGACCATCTCAATAGACGAAGTCCTCACTCCTACACCCGAATTAGGGACTCAAGAGCCCTACGACGAATCTTATTTCCGGTGGATAAACCCGGAAAACACTGTTACCCTCGAAGATATCAGCGCACTATACCAATACCAGTACTGTCAAAACTTTGTCTACCACACACCCTAGGAGAAATCAAACTCCACTTGGTGCACACCATACCCAAAAGACGATCAACACTCAAGTCAGTGTTTTGAGATACCGATAGTCTGGGGAGGAAACAAAAGATAAGTTTTCCTCAGAGAAACCACAGAGATGGCTTCTGACCCCAAAGTGCCTGAGGCCATGGAATGGCAAGAAAGAGGAGCAGCAGACGCGGGAGATGAACTCTCCTCCGTCCAAGCCCTAAGGGTGGAAACCACCATCACCCACCTAGCTCGAACACAGTCGGCAGACCGCACACATCGCTCTCATGTCGGATTAGGCTTGCTGGACAAATATGGGAAAGGACGACGACCAGGACGTCGCAGAACGCCTGAACCCAGCGAATCCCTCATGGCCGTTCGGATCCGAAGATGAGATCAGATCCTGGGCCAATTTGACCCAAAGTTCGCCGTCAGTCAAGAGAGGTACCATTTGCATTCAGCTCCCTCCCCACCAATATCTTATTAATGGCCCAAGAACTGGTAACCGTAAAAAAGTCAGTTGAAGTCTCGGGTCCAGATAGTCGGTCGAGAACTCACCCGAATTGACTCACAAGTTCAGCTTTTGGACTTGGAATCTCAGAAGGTCCAAGAAAACTTCGCCACCCAAGTCGCTGAACCACTTGGTGAAACAGATGAGCGACAGACCAGACATGCGCCTGTCACCTCTCACCTTCACGAAGCAGGGCGAGGAACTGGCGAACAGTCCATGCATCGGGACATACTCCTCGACCAAGAGATTGTTCGAATAAACGAATAACATAAACGGGAGCTGGAAAATCACAGGATGAGCATTAATCTCGTAAGAAATGAGCGGCAACGACAACAGGAGTCTAGAGAAGCCTAAGATGGTGAGATCGCGGTGCTTAAGGCAATGGTGAAACAGTTGCTGGGACAGGTGAAGGGAAAAGGCAAGGTATCGGATCCGACACCAGAGGCTTCAGGAGTGGGAGGAGGAAGACCACCACCACCACAGCGACACGGAGGGACAGGAGCTCCTGGCGGAGGAGGGGGAGGAGCCCCCGAAGATGAAGGGGAAGGATCTGGAAGGAAGCCAGATGAGAATAGAAGAGGAAGACGGGATGAGAGACCCGCACCCCAGCCAGAAGGGGACGACTACGACGTCGACAACGATGAACAGTTTAACCTGTTCTCTCGAGTAATGGCCAACACCAGGGGACAACGAACGAGAGTCCCAGCGGAACCACCTGCCATGTTTAGGAACGAGAAAGACCAAGATATCCGCATGTGGCTAATGACATGCACGGATTATTTTGGTCAAAACAGTTAGCAGTGGGAGGACGAGGCTCAACGAATCCGATAGGCCATAAGCCGAATGGACAGAAAAGAAGTCGCACCGTTTGCGTTAACCAACCGATGACAAATGACCGGAGAAATAGGTTATACGAGACAAGAGGGATACAAGTTCTGGCACGTTTTTGCAGAACAAGACCTGCGACGCTGCGGACCCACCGATGAAGCGGAAAAATCGCTAAGAGAAATGAGATCGGTCAAATATCGCGGGGATGTCGCTAAATCCTTGATGGAAATGGAAAATCTCAATATCCATGCAAGAGTCACCGGCATAGCCTAGAGAAAAATGATTGAAGACGAACTTCCCGTAGGTGAGGTGGTAGCTTCGGCGTGAGGTATTCCGACAGCTATGACCTTAATTGTGATTATATCAGAGAACTTGTTAAGAAGACACAAGTAATGTAGGCTAGATATAACGATTCACTTCGGCATAGATCGTCGAATTATTGGTAACGATATAAAAGGGTAGATAACTTATTATATTGATAAGATCTCTTCTCCGTGCTTGTTGTGTGTTAAGAGCAGCGAAGATGCCTCGATATGTATATTCCGCGTCTAAGCAATCGCGGTATACATGCTAACTCTATACTAACTAAGTGCCTTGCCCGCAACTCTGCGAACTTCACCTGAGTGCGAACACTTGTAGACCCTGAAAACTCTCTACTACACTTGTTTGCTCCCAAGGCCAACCTATCGGTCTGCGCTTTCATTAATCCTGATGGTGTGGGAACCACGTCAGGTGTCAGCTCATCCGCTTATCCATTGACAACAATGGTTATGAATTATCTTGCCCTCGTGCTCACCGAGGGTATTCTAACTCGCTGGACAGAAGATGGCCAATCTTCTTTGGTTGGTTCCGTCGAGAATTCAACCTGCAACCGCATGTTGTATTCTGGTCCTCCGGCATTACACAACTTGTCCTCGGGATCGTACCTATAGGCGTTTTCCCTCAGACTCCATCTTTTACCAACTTGTCCTCTGTGGATGCACCTGATCCACTTACTGGGCATAGTTACCTCCTTCATACTCGTCAAGACTTTGAGGGTACGAGGGGACTCACTTGCGTGCAAAAGGTCCCGTTACCTTCGACCCACCCCTCTGACTGTCTGTCTTCAAGCGTCGGTAACCTTATGCGCCATCGTCCGATTCACCCGCCTCCACTTGCATAGGGTGCCCGAAGGTCTCGCCACATATATCCTGGGAACAGGATCTGGTCGGACCGACGGCCTCGACGTATACAGTGTTATAATGTGGGTTCCATTGATAGTGGTCTTTGGTGTTGGGACGCAACTACCCAGGCGGCCAGTGACGACGCGCTGTCCCAACGCCGGGGCTGGAGGGGGGTGTTATCTTTTTCCTTCGAAGTTCGTGTGCGTCAAGGTAGGGTAACTTTACCTTGTAAATCCTTACGGGGAGTCCGTGCGCCTAACACGAGCTCCCTTCTTCAAAGTGTTCGTCCCGAATACTCTATGTCTATTATACAATTTATCTTCCATCTCGAGCTCCACATAGTAGGGGTAAAAACCATCGGCGTTTACTTCTCCACCGATGGAAAACCTTTCTTATGTTACTCGACCTCTCTCGGGCCCAGCATCTCCGGGCTTTCTCTATGAAACCTTTCGGCCTCTTCCTGCGCGTTCTGCATACCTTCAGGTGGCTCCCCAGTATTCTTGTCCTCCGCGCAGCCTTTCCATTTTACAATATACCGAACCTCTTTCATCGGTTTATTCCTTCCTCGAACCTTTCGCGTGTAGGAGATGATCTCACTCTTGACAATCCTGTCTACCTCGCACTGTAAATCCCCCTCGATCTCAGCGGGGTCTCGTGGGGGTTGTTCGCGATTTGGTCGGTTCGTGGCTCGATAGGGTTCCAATAGTGAAACATGAAACACAGGATGTATGTTCCACCGTGGCGATATTTCTAACATGTATGCCCTGTTTCCCTTCTTTTCTAACACTTTGAAAGGGCCATACAGTTTTGGGCTCAGCTTCTTCGATGGTCGATTGCTAAGCATGTTTTTTGCATTCAACATTACAAAGTCGCAGACCTCGATGCTGGGATGTTCCGTCGCTTTTCGGTCGTAATATTTATTTTTTCATCGATTGCCGTGTATTTTGTCGGGTTTGTTTCGCCTGTCGGTGTATGTCCTGCATCCAGTGCACATACAATGTCACCCGGGGGTTCTGAGCTTCTCTTTCTTTCATCCATTCCGTCTGTGGATGAAAGCCGTAGTTGGCGAACAAAGGGGTCATCTTGTGTGCGTTGGTAGCCGAGTTATTGTAGGCGTGTTCTGCTAACGGCAACAGTTGGTACCAGTCATTGTCATCGTAATTGACAAATGTTCGTAAGTAACCTTCCAGCACTTGGTTGGTCCTTTCCGTTTGTCCGTCAGTGTGAGGGTGGTAAGCCGTTGACATGCGCCTCTTGACTCCTAGCATCTTGCACAATCATTCCCAGAATTCGCCGGAAAACTTCGCGTCCATGTCCGATATGATTTCGGTCGGCAATCCGTGAAGTTTCCAGACTTCCCGAAGGAAGGTATCTGCAACGTCTTTTGCGGTCGCATTTCCGTGGAGGCCGGTAAAGTGGGCCATTTTTCTGAACCGATCTACTACTACCATTATCTGGGTCTTCCCCTACCATTCCGCTAGTTGAGTGATGAGGTCGGTTGATATGGAGGACCAGGCGGCATCGGGTACTTCTAAAGGTTGAAGTAACTCGTATTTATAATATGCAGTGGAGACTTACTGTGTTGACATTCATCGCAGGATCGTACATAATCTCTGATTCAATCTCCGAGTCCTTTTCAGTAAAAGTCCCTTGTTACTATCTCAATCGCTTTTTTCTTGTCCGAAGTGCGCGGCTACTAATGAGTCGTGACAGCTTTGGACTATCTCGTTTTGAAGGGCTTCGTCCTCGGGGATGAACAAACGATTTTTGTAGTATAGTAACCGGTCCTGTTCTATCCATTCGTCTGGGATCTTTTTTCCGCCTTCTCTTAACATAACCAGTTTACGGCCTCGGTTCTGCCACTTCTCGGCCTCCTTTCCAGCCATCCTAATCTTGTCTAGAAATGCATCGTTGATTGTTCGCGTCAGGGCTGCATTGACGTGAGTGCTTGATAACATTTCTCTTTCTTTCATCAACCGAGGGTGATAGCCGATATCAGGTGCGCTAGAGAATTCGTTTTCGCTTGTGTCTGCGTGGAGGAAACATATTTTGACTTCTTCTTCTTTAGCCGTCATGGATCGCTTAGGGTTGAGAGCGCTTGACCCAAACCCCATGTTTCCTCGCTCGGTTACTCCTACATCGTCTACTTCCATGGCGTCGGTATTGGCAATCTTCTCTATTATGAGCTGGGCTATCCGATCTCCTGCGTTATACAAGCAGTCGGCTTCGCCATGATTACCAAGTAGGACTTTTATCTCTCCAGTGTAATCTGCGTCTATTACACCACCACCCACTGCTATTCCCATCTTGCTAGCCATACCACTTCTTGCGGCTGGCCTTCCGTAGGTTCCTTCCGGCAATCCTATCGCAATACCAGTTTCTACCATTATCTGTCCTTTTGCTGCTACCAGGCCATCTGTCAGGGCGTTGATATCATGACTGGCCGCAAACCTTGATGCTTTCGTCGGGATTATACCCTTATCCGAAAGTTTCATTATCCTGAGGCTGGTAGGTTCGCGTCTTTCTGGGACGAGGGCTGTCTCCGCCTTGCGTTTTAGATAAATCACCGAAATGTGAAAATATTCCGATTTGAGAATTGACAGTTCATTGTGACGAGCTCTCTCCTCAGGACGGTACTCTGGCCGTCTACTTAATGCGTCAGGTGTCCCGCCCCTACTTCCCGGTCGGTAGACTATTTTGAAGTTGTAATTCGTCAACTCCTGTGCCCATCGAATTTGTTGCTGGTTCCAGACTTTTTTGGTCACAAACAATTGTAAATTTTGGTGGTCTGTATATACCGTCACGTGTTCTTCTTCCCCCCAGAGGTATCTTTTCCATTCATTAAACGCTTCCATTATTGCGAGAAGTTCCTTGTCATGTATCTCGTAATTTCTTTCAGCACTGTTTAATTTTCGAGACTGGAAAGCCACTGGGTGAGACGTCTCCCTTGGTATTGAGATAGTACGCATCCGAGCGCGAAGTGGCTAGCGTCTCTCTCCACTACAGTCTTTCTTCCAGTGTAAAAATGCGATAAAATTGGTGCCGTGGTAAACCTCTTTTTCAACTCATCAAACGCCTCCTCCTGCTCTCTTCCCTAGTGAAAATCCTTCGGGTTTCCCTTCAATGTCTCGGTTATTGGCTTGCAAACCTTTGAGAAATCTTTGATCAATCGTCGATAAAGGTTTGCGAATCGAATGAAGATTTGGGCTTCTTTAACCGATCTCGGGTGTGCCCAATTTTGGACGCTTTTCACCTTTCTATCACTCATGGTGACCGCGCTTGTCTTGACAATTTAGCCTAAGAATTCAACCTCATCTTGGTGGAACACCGACTTTTTCAACGAAACTGCCAAGTCGTGCTGTTTGAGTCGACTAAGGACCTTTTGGACTAATTTGATATGGGCATCCATATTCTCAGAGTATAGTAGGATATGTTCTAGGTAGACGACTACTCTGTGGTCCAAAAGTTCCCTTAGGATTTTCTTCATCATTGTCTGAAACGTTGAGGGAGCATTAACGAGCCCGAAAGGCATGACCGTATATTCATACTGTCGGTATCCTGTACGGAAGGCCGCTTTGTGTTCGTCACCCTTCCTCATTCGAATAAGATGATCTCCATCTTTAAGGTTGAGCTTCGTAAACACCTTTGCTCCAGCAACGCGGTCTCGTAGTTCATCCATGAGCGGTAGGGGGTACTTATTCAGAAGTGTCAATTTGTTGAGGTTTCTATAGTCTACGCATAGTCGTAGACGTCCATCTGGTTTTGGCACGAAAAGGATTGGGGCACCATAAGGTGATTCGCTGTCAGCAATCTTTCCCTCAGCGATCATTTTCTTGAGGGATTTATCCAGCTCGTTTAACTGGTGTCCCGAGATTGGATAAATCGGACCCCATGGGAGTTCGGCCCCTTCTTTAAGGTTGATGGCGTGAGCGAAAGTCCTTCGAGGTGCTAACATTTTTGCTTTTTTCTCTTCAAAAAGCTCCTTATAGTGCCAATATGGTTTTGGCCGCGGCTCCAACTGTACTCCCCCTTCTTCCTCTCGTTCTATCCGTCCCACATACTGTGCTTCCTCATCGTAAGCCACAGTTTCATCCCATTCAAACAGATCCACCACCGCCTCATCTTCTATATGAGCTTGGCACCTTGTTTGTTCAAAGGCCCATTTACTTGGGTCTGTTATGTTTTTGAGGGGGTGTTCGTTATGCCACCACCCAAAGGGTATGATTAAATCATATCTTCCGGCATTCACGATTTCGCAGGATATCATACTTCGGTGACCGGTGGTACCGATTTCCAATAGAATAGAATGCGTATAGAATTTGCCTCCTGTTGGCCTGGTCTCGCGATCGAATGTTGTAATTTTTAACGGTGAATCCCGAGCTTCGGTCGGGATTTCAAGCCGTCGTGCGGTGTCTTGATTCATGAGAAAGATATTGGAACCGGAATCTAAGACTAGGCTTATCGCGCGTTTTCAGCCGTTTAATTCAATAAGTGCCTTCCTCTCAGGGCAGGCGCAATGCTTACGTTGTTTAATGGGTCTAGAGGTTTCGCTCGATTCATGATGAAATCTTTGCATCGTCGCGGTTACAAGTTGTGTGGGGGTTTGTTACCGTGGCTCCGCAGTTTCGGCTCTTAAAGCCTCCTCAGACAAACCTTTACGAGAAGTGTCTAATATTTTGATATCGGGCAGCGCACTACTAGCGGTCTTTACCTCCTGCCCAGGAGTTCCCATATCAGAGGAGTGGTGGTTCACTAGAGTACCTCTCGAGTTCGTGACTAGGATGCGCGGTCCTTTATCGTCGACTTAGCTCTCATATAAGACTGTCCCCTGTGACGAGTCCACAATACGTCCGCCTGCGAGTTTGGTGTCACTCCCAAGACCCCCTCGGACACCATTCGTCGGGCATGAACCTTGTGCCCAATAGAGGCGCCCCCAGCTTCTATTTGCCCGGCTATTTTACCCGGAGAGAAAGTCAGGTGAGCCTCGATTTCGACCCTCCTTAGCGTGTCGTGCAACTCAAGTTCCGTTCCGACGAATGGTAATCCTCTTTTTCCCTTTCAGTCTCGTCGACCGCTTTCTTCACTTGTAATTTTTTATTGCTCCCGTGGTGAGCATGGACTACCCATTTTTGGACGTAAAATGGCAACCGCGATCCTTTAGTCTTTTAGCCTTCAGGTGGGATCTCGTCACCGACTACGCCGCAGGTCTTTCGATTCGAGGTGGCAACCTCACAACCCGAACACCGTTGATGTCGGTACCTGGATGACTTTTTATAAAATGTCGTCATCTTCAAAGGCCCAAGCTGGGGGCCTTTGCACCGCTCGTCGTGAGCTTTCTCCCTGGCCATCAATGGCCACAGTGGCTACCTGGAGCCGTCGCTTTGGCGCGAATGCGGACGGTCGTTTGGGCTTTGATTGTCCTCGATATATAGCCGATGCTTCTATCGGTTTTCGACAGTCTTTCCAGGTATGGTTTTTCATTCCGCATCGCGTGCATTCGATGTCAGATTTCCGTTGATCGACAAGCTTCAGATCGATGTCCTCGTGTGCTTCCGACCACCCCGTATGTCTAACCTCCCCCTTTGGTGCCACCGACCCTTCTTTCTTCACCCTTCTTTCCCCAGCCTTCTTCCTCTGGTAGGCCGCCTTTTCTGTAGCCGTCTATTGTTTCTTTACACGTTTTATGCCGACCGTCGGCTTCGAATCCTCGAACTTTCTTTTCTCGCCTCTTGTTGCGCCGGAGGGACCCCCTCCTCGAAGATCTTTTCTTTCCGGGAAATCGTGTTCCGCTCGGGTTACGGTCCTGACTGCTTCCAACCATTCCCCATCGTCGACATATTCTCTATATGAGAGCCGTCGCAATTCTGCCACAGGAAGTCCGTCTTCAATCATTTTTCTCCAGGCTATCCCGGTGACTCTTGCATGGATGTTGAGATTTTCCATTTCCATCAAGAATTTAGTGACATCACCGCCATATTTGACCGATCCCATTTCTCTTAGTGATTTTTCTGCTTCAAGGGTGGGTCCAAAGCGTCGCAGGTCTTGTTCTGCAAACACGTGCCAGAACTCGTATCCTTCTTGTCTTGTATAACCTATTTCTCCGGTCATTTGGCGTCGGTAGGTTAACGCAAACGGTCCGACTTCTTTTCCATCCATTCGGCTTATGGCGTATCGGATTGGTTGAGCCTCGTCCTCCCACTGCCAACTGTTTCGACCAAAATAATCCGTACATGTTAATAGCCAAATAAGTATATCTTGGTGTTTCTCATTTCTAAACATGGGAGGGGGTTCCGCTCGGACTCTTGTTCGTTGTCCCAAGGCGTTGGCCATGACTCCAGAGAACAGGTTAAACAGTTCATCGTTCTCGACGTCGTACTCGTCTTCCTCTGGGTGGGGTGCGTGTCTCTCGTCCCGTCTTCCTCTCCTATTCTCATCTGGCTTTCTTCCAGATCATTCCCCTTCATCTTCGGGGGCTCCTCCCCCGCCGCCGCCTGGAGCTCCTGTTGCTCCTTGTCGTGGTGGTGGTGGTGGTCTTCCTCCGCCTGCCCCCGAAGCCTCTCGTGTCGGATCTGACACCTTGCCTTTTCCCTTCACCTGTCCCAGCAACTGTTCCACGAGGGCCTTAAGCACCGCGATCTCACCATCCTGGGCTTCTCGAGACTCCTGTTGTCGTTGCAGCTCATCCCTTACGAGATTAATGCTCATCTTGTGATTTTCCAGCTCCCGTTTATGTTGTTCGTTTATTCGAACAATTCCTTGGTCAAGGAGTAGGTCCTGATGCAGGGACAGTTCGCCAGTTCCTTGCAGTGCTTCGTGGAGGTGAGAGGTGACAGCCTCGTGTCTGGTCTGTCGCTCATCTGTTTCACCAAGTCGTTCCACGACTTGGGTGGCGAAGCTCTCTTGGACCTTCTGAGATTCTAAGTGTAAAAGCTGGACTCACTGGTCGATTCGGGTGAGTTCTCGACCGACTATCTGGACCCCAGATTTCAACTGATTTTTGACGGTTACCAGTTCTTGGGCCATTAATAAGATATTGGTCGGGAGGGAACTGAATGCAAGAGTGTGCCTATCTTGACTGAAGGTGAGCTTTGGGTCAAATCGGCCGAGTATCTGATCTAATCTTCCGATCCGAACGGCCATGAGGGATTCGCCTGCGGGTTCAGGCGTTCGGCGACGTCCTGGCCGTCGTCCCTTTCCGTATTTTTCTAGAAAGCCTAATCTCACAGGGGAGCGGGTTGTTTGGTTGGCTGAATGTGTTTGGGCTAGGTGGGTGACCGTTGTCTCCACAGTAGGGGCTGAGGTTCGGGACAGTTGATCACCTCCCTGATCTCCTTCCTCTCCTCCGCCTCCTGCTCCTCCTTGCCATTCCATGGATTCCGGAGCTTTGGGGTCAGAAGACATTCTTTTGCCTTTGTCAATGGAAACATATCTTTTGTTTCCTCCCGAAACAATTGGTATCTCAAAACGCTGACTTGAGCGTGGATCGCTTTCTGGGTACGGGGTGTACCAAATGGAGTTCGATTTCTCCGAGGGTGGTGTATAGATAAAGTCTTTGCCGTACTGGAATTGGTATAGTGCAGCTATGTCTTCGAGGGTAACGGTATTTTCTGGGTTTATCCATGAGAAATAAGATTCGTTATAGGGCTCTTGAGTCCCTAATTCGGGTATAGGGGTGAGGACTTCGTTTATTGAGATAGTCCTTAAGGGTCTTGGTTGGAAAGGCTTTTTGGGGTCGAGAGTATGAGTGTCTCTGCCAAACATTCATCTTGGTAACGATGAGAAGTATCAATATACTGTTAGGTGGTAGCTTCGGCGTGAGCTATTGCGACACCTAGGACCTTAATCGTGATTCTATCGAATAACTCGTTAAGAAGACACAAGTAAGGTAGGCTAGATATAACGATTCACTTCGGCATAGATCGTCGAAGTATTGGCAACGATATAAAAGTGTAGATAACTTATTATATTGATAAGATCTCTTCTCCGTGCTTGTTGTGTCTTAATAGCAGCGAAGATGCTTCGATATGTATATTCCGCGTCTGAGCAATCGCGGTATACATGCTAACTCTATACTAACCAAGTACCTTGCCCGCAACTCTGCGAATTTCGCCTGAGTGCGAACACGCGTAGACCCTGAAAGCTCTCTACCACACTTGTTTGCTCCCAAGGCTAACTTATCGGTCTGCGCTTTCATTATTCCTAATGGTGTGGGAACCACGTCAGGTGTCAGCTCATCCGCTTATCCGTTGACAACAATGGTTACGAATTATCTTGCCCTCGTGCTCACCGAGGGTAGTCTAACTCGCTGGACACAAGATGGCCAATCTTCTTTGGTTGGTTCCGTCGAGAATTCAACCGGCAACGGCAGGTTGTATTCTGGTCTTCTGGCATTACACGCCGTGTCCTAGGGATCGTACCTATAGGCGTTTTCCCTCAGACTCCATCTTTTACCAACCTGTCCGCTGTGGATGCACCCGATCCACTTACTGGGCATAGTTACCTCCTTCATACTACTCGCGACTTTGAGGGTACGAGGGGACTAACTTGCGTGCGAAACGTCCTGTTACCTTCGACCCACCCTGCCGACTGTCTGTCTTCAAGCGTCTGTAACCTCATGCGCCGTCGTCCCATTCACCTGTCTCCACTTGCATAAGGTGCACGAAGGTCTCCCCACATATACACTGCGAACAGGGTCCGGTCGGTTGGACGGCCGCGACGTATACGGAGTTATAATGTGGGTTCGATTGATAGTGGTCTTTGGTGTTGGGACGCAACTACCCAGGCGGCCAGTGACGACACGCCGTCCCAACGCTGGGGCTGGAGCGGGTTGTTATGTTTTTCCTTCGAAGTTCTTGTGCGTCAAGGTATGGTAACTTTATGCTGTAAATCCTTACGTGGAGTCCGTGCGCCTAACACCATAGAAGCATTGCGACGGCTCTCACACAGTGAATAGGTCGACGATGGGAAATGGTTAGAAGCAGTCAGGACGGTAACCCGAGTGGAAGAAGATTTCAAGGAAAGAAAAGATCTTCGAGGAGGCCCTCCCTCCGGCGCGACAGGAGGCGAGAAAACAAAGTTCGAGGATTCGAAGCCAACGGTCACCGCAAAGGGTGTAAAAAGGCAGTACACGGCTAAGGAAAAGGCGGACTACCAGAAGAAAAAGGCTGGGGAAAGAAAGGTGAAGAAAGAAGGGTCGGTGGAACCACCCGGGGAGGTTAGACACAAGGTGTGGGCAGAAGCTCACAAGGGGGTCGATCAAAAGGTTGTCGATAAAGGGAAATCTGACAACGAATGCACGCTATACGGGATGAAAAACCAGGCTTGGAAATACAATCGAAAACCGATACAAGTATCGGCTATCTATCAAGGGCAATCAAAGCCCAAGCGACAGTCCGCATTCACACCCGAACGACGCCCCCAGGTAGCCACTGTGGCCGTTGATGGCCAGGGAGAAAGCTCACGCCGACCGGTTCAAAGGCCCCCAGCTTGGGCTTTTGAAGATGACGAAATTTTATGAAAAGTCGTCAAGGTACCGACAACCACGGTGATCGGGTAGTGAGGTTGACGCCGCGAATCGCAAGACCTGCGGCGTAGTCGGTGAAGATATGCCACCGGAAGGCTAAAAGACCAAAGAATAGCTGTTGCCATTTTATGTTCAAAAATGGGTAGTCCGTGCTCACCACGGGAGCCATAAAAAATTATAAGTGAAGAAAGCGGTCGACGAGACTAAAAGGGAATGAGGAGACTACCATTCGTCGGAACGGAACTTGAGTTGCACGACACGCCAAGGAGGGTCGTGTTAGGTGGTAGCTTCGGCGTGAGGTATTCCGAGAGGTAGGACCTTAATCGTGATTATATCGGAGAACTCGTTAAGAAGACACGAGTAATGTAGGCTAGATATAATGGTTTGCTTTGATATAGATCGTCGAAGTATTGGTAACGATATAAAAGTGTGGAATAACTTATTATATTGATAAGATCTCTTCTCGGTGCTTGTTCTTTCTAATAGCAGCGAAGATGCTTCGATATTTATATTCCGCGTCTGAGCAATCGCGGTATACATGCTAACTCTATACTACCTAAGTACCTTGCCCGCAACCCCGCGGACCTCACCGGAGTGCGAACACTCGTAGACCCTGAAAACTCTCTTCCACACCTTTTGCTCCCATGGCCAACTTATCGGTCTGCGCTTCAATTATTCCTGATGGTGTGGAGACCACGTCAGGTGTCAGCCCATCCGTTTATCCGTTGGCAACAATGGTTACGAGTCATCTTGCCCTCGTGCTCGTCGAAGGTAGTCTAACTCGCTGGACAGAAGATGGCTATTCTTCTTTGGTTGGTTCCGTCGAGAATTCGGTATGCAACTGCATCTCGTATTCTTGTCTTCCGGCATTACACGACTTGTCCTCGGGATCGTACCTATAGGCATTTTCCCTCGGACTCCATCTTTTACCAACTTGTCCTCTGTGGATTCACCCGATCCACTAACTGGGCATAGTTACCTCCTTCATACCCTACACGCCTTAGTAGGTACGAGGGGACTAACCTTCGTGCAAAAGGTCCCGTTACTTTCGACCCACTCTTCCGACTGTCTGTCTTCAAGCGTCTGTAACCTTATGCGCCGTCGCCCGATTCACCTGCTTCCACTTGCATAAGGTGCCCGGCGGTCTCCCCTCATATATCCTGCGAACAGGATCCGGTCGGATGGACGGCAGCGACGTATACGGTGTTAGAAGATGTATTCCATTGATAGTGGTCTTTGGTGTTGGGACGCAACTACCTAGGCGGCCAGTGATGACGCGCCGGGGCTGGAGGGGGGTGTTATCTTTTTCCTTTGAAGTTCGTATGAGCCAAGGTAGGGTAACCTTGCCCGGTAAATCCTTACAGGGAGTCGTGCGCCTAACAGGTCGAAATCCAGGGCAACCTGACTTTCTCTCTGGGTAAGACGGGTGGGCAAATAGAAGCTCGGGGCGCCTCTATTGGGCACAAGGTTCATGCCTGACGAATGGTGTCCGAGGGCGTCTCGGGAGTGAGACCAAACTCGAAGGCGAAGGTACGGTGGACTCGTCAGAGGGGACAGTCTTATATGAGGGCTAAGTCGACGATAAATGACCGCGCATCGTAGTCGCGAACTCGAGAGGTACTCTAGTGAACCACCACTCCTGTGATATGGGAACTCCTCGGCAGGAGGTAAAGACCGCTAGTAGTGCGCTGCCCGATATCAAAATATTAGACAGTTATCATAAAGGTTTGTCAGAGGAGGCTTTAAGAGCCGAAACTGCGCAGGCCTGGTAACCAACCCCGACGCTACTTGTAACCGCGACGATGAAAAGATTTCATCAAGAACCGAGCGAAAGGGCTAGACCCATTAAAAAGCCTAAGCATTACGCCTGCCCTCAGGGGAAGGCATTTATTGAATTAAAAGGACGAAAACATGCGATAAGGCTACTCTTAGATTCCGGTTCAAATATCTTTCTCTTGAACCAAGACACAGGCACGACGGCTTGAAACCCTGACCGAAGCTAGCGATTCACCGTTAAAAATCACAACCTTCGACGCCAAAACCGCGCCTAATGGAGGTATATTCTATACGCAGCCCATTCGCCTAGAAATCGGTGCCAACGGCCACCGAAGCATGATATCCTGCGAAACTGCGAAAGCCGGATGATATGATTTAATCATACCCTTTGCGTGGTGGCATAACGAACACCCCCTCAAAAATATAACAGACCCAAGTAAATGGGCCTTTGAAGAAACAAGGTGCCACGCTCATATAGAAGATGAGGCGGTGGCGGATATGTTTGAATGGGATGAAACTGTGGCTTACGATGAGGAAGCACAGTATGTGGGATGGATAGAACGAGAGGAAGAAGGGGGAGTACAGTTGGAGACTCTGCCAAAACCGTATGGGCAGTATATGGAGCTTTTTGAAGAGAAAAAAGCAAAGATGTGGGCGCCTCGAAGGACTTTCGATCACGCCATCAACCTTAAGGAAGGGGCCGAACCCCCATGGGGTCTGATTAATCCAATGTCGGCACACCAGTTAAACGAACTGGATAAGTATCTCAAGAAAATTATGGCTGGGGGAAATATTGCTGACAGCGAATCCTCTTACGGTGCCCCAATCCTTTTCTTTCCGAAACCAGATGGAAGTCTACGACTATGCGTTGACTAAGGAAACCTCAACAAATTGACAATCCTGAATAAGTACCCCCTACCGCTCATGGATGAACTACAAGACCGCGTTGCTGGAGCAAAGGTGTTTACGAAGCTCGACCTAAAAGATGGATATCATCTTATTCGAATGAGGAAGGGCGACGAACCCAAAACGGCCTTTTCGACACAATACGGACAGTATGAAAATAAGGTCATGCCTTTGGGGCTTGTTAGCGCTCCCGCAACGTTTCAGACAATGATGAACAAAATCTTAAGGGATTTTTGAGACCACGGAGTAGTAGTCTACCTAGACGATATCATAATATACTCTGAGAACATGGACGACCATATCAAACTGGTCCAAAAGGTCCTTGATCGACTCGACCAGCACGACTTGGCACTCTCGTTGAAAAAGTCGGTGTTCCACCAAGATGAGGTTGAATTCTTAGGATAAATTGTCAAGACAAGCGCGGTCACCATGAGTGATAGAAAGGTGAAAAGTGTGCAAAATTGGGCACACCTGAGATCGGTTAAAGAAGTCCAAATCTTCATTGGATTCGCAAATTTTTATTCACGATTCATCAAAGATTTCTCAAAGGTTTGCAAGCCAATAACCGAGACATTGAAGGGAAACCCGAAGGATTTTCACTAGGGAAGAGAGCAGGAGGAGGCGTTTGATGAGTTGAAAAAGAGGTTTACGACGGCACCAATTTTATCGCATTTTTACACTGGAAGAAAGACTCTAGTGGAGAGAGACGCTAGCCACTTCGCGCTCAGATGCATACTATCTCAATACCAAGGGAGACGTCTCACCCAGTGGCTTTCCAGTCTCGAAAATTAAACAGCGCTGAAAGAAATTACGAGATACATGACAAGGAACTTCTCGCAATAATCGAAGCGTTTAAAGAATGGAAAAGATACCTATAGGGGGAAGAAGAACCCGTGATGGTATATACAGACCACCAAAATTTACAATTGTTTTTGACAAAAAAAGTCTGGAACCAGCAACAAATTCGATGGGCACAGGAGTTGACGAATTACAACTTCAAAATAGTCTACCGACCGGGAAGTAGGGGCGGGAAACCCAACGCATTAAGTACACGGCCGGAGTACTGTCCTGAGGAGAGACCTCGTCACTGTGAACAGTCGATTTTGAAATCGGAACATTTTCAAATTTCCGTGATTCATCAAAAACGAAACGCAGAGACTGCCCTCGTCCCAGAAAAACGCGAACCTACAAGCCTCAGGCTAATGACACTTTCGGATAAGGCTATAATCCCGACGAAAGGATCATAGTTTGCGGCCGGTCATGACATCTACGCCCGGACAGACCGCCTGCTACCAGCAAAAGGACAGACAATGGTGGAGACGGGTATTGCGATAGGATTGCCGGAAGGAACCTACGGAAGGCTAGCCGCCAGAAGTGGTATGGCTAGCAAGATGGGAATACCAGTGGGCCGTGGTGTAATAGATGCGCATTACACCGGAGAGATAAAAGTCATACTTCGTAATCATGGCGAAGCCGACTGCTTGTATAAAGCAGGAGATCGGATAGCGCAGCTCATAATAGAGAAGATTCCCAATACCGACACCAGGGAAGTAGACGATCTAGGACCGAGCGAGGAAAACTGGGTTTTTGGTCAAGCAATCTAAACCTTAAGCGCTCCATCAAGGCTAAAAAAGAAGAAGTCAAAATATGTTTCCTTCACGCAGACACACGCAAAAACGAGATCTTCAGGGCACCAGATATTGGCTATCACCCTCGGTTGATGAAAGAAAGAGAAATGTTATCAAGCACTCACGTCAATGCAGCCCTGACGCCGACAATAAACGATGCATTTCTAGACAAGATTAGGATGGCTAGAAAGGAGGAGGAGAAGTGGCAGAACCGAGGCCGTGATCTGGTTATGTTAAAAGCAGGTGGAAAAAAGATCCCGGACGAATGGGTAGAAAAGGACAGATTACTATATTACAAAAATCGTGTGTACATCCCCGAGAACGAAGCCCTTCAAACCGAGATAGCCTAAGGCTATCACGACTCATTAGGAGCGGGGCTCTTCGGACAGGAGAAAACGATTGACATAGTAACAAGGGACTTCTACCGGAAAGGACTCGCAGATTGCATCAGGGATTATGTACGATCCTGGGACGAATGTCAACACAGCAAGTCCCCACGGCATGCTAAATACGGGTTACTTCAACCTGTAGAAGTACCCTATGCCCCCTGGTCCTCCATATCGACCGACTTTATCACGCAACTACCTGAATCGCAAGGGAAGACCCAGATAATGGTAGTAGTAGATCGGTTCACAAAAATGGCCCACTTTATCGGCCTCCACGAAAATGCGACCGCAAAGGATGTTGCGGATACCTTCCTTTGGGAAGTCTGGAAACTTCATGGATTGCCGACCCAGATCATATCGGACATGGACGGAAAGTTTTCCGGCGAATTCTGGGAATCATTGTGCAAAATCCTAGGAGTTAAACGACGCATGTCAATGGCGTACCACCCTGAAACTGACGCACAAACTGAAAGAACCTACCAAGTGGAGGAAGGCAATTTACCGACGTTTGTCAATTACGATCAGAACGATTGGTACCAATTATTGCCGTTAGCAGAACACGCCTATAACAACTTGGCAACCAATGCACACAAGAGGACTCCATTCTTCGCCAAATACGGCTTTCATACAGAGACGGAATGGATGAAAGAATGAGAAGCTCATAACCCCGAGGCAACATTGTATGCTCACTGGATGCAGGACATAGATCAACAGGCGAAAAAAACCATAGAAAATACACGGGAATCGATGAAGAAATATTATGACCGCAAGGTGACGGAACAACCCAACATCGAGGTCGGCGACTTGGTAATGTTGAATGCGAAAAACATATGTACCAAACCACCAACGAAGAAGTTGAGTCCAAAGCTGTATGGCCCGTTCAAAGTCTTAGAAAAGAAAGGAAGTCGGGGATACAAGCCAGAAATATCGACTAGGTGGAAAAATCATCCGGGATTTCACGTTTGGCTGTTGGAACCCTACCGAGCCTCGAACCGACCAAATCGCGAACAACCTCCACAAGACCCCGAAGAGATCGAGGGAGATTCAGAGTTGGATGTAGAAAGAATCGTCAAGAGTGAGATCATTTCCTACACGCGAAAGGTTCAAGGAAGGAATAAACCGATGAAAGAGGTTCGGTATTTTGTAAAATGGAAAGGCTCCGCGGAGGACGAGAACAGTTGGGAGCCACCGGAAGGTATGAGAAACGTGCAGGACGAGGTGGAAAGGTTTCATAGAGAAAACCAGGGGATGCTGGGACCGAGGGAGGTCGAGTAACATAAGAAAGGTTTTCCATCGGTCGACAAGTAAACGCTTGTGGTTTTTACCCCTAGTATGTGGAGCTCGAGATGGAAGATGGAATTGTATAATAGACATAGAGTATTCGGTACGAACACTTCGAAGAGGGGAGCTCGTGTTAGGCGCACGGACTCCCTGTAAGGATTTACAGGGCAAAGTTACCCTACCTTAACGGACACGAACTAGCGCAGTCAGAATAACACATAACTTCTTTCAGAAGGTCACGTGTTCGACTCACACCCCCGTCATAGTTATTCCAACTACACAACTGATCATCATGAGTATCTACGCAAACGCACGAGCAATCCGACCGAGGGGTTTTCGCCGATTACTATAGAAGAAATATTTCTCTATCAGTAAGAAGTTGAATGGCGAGGTGCGAACCGTTGGATAGGAAGTTATGGCGCTTCAAAGTTAAGCCGACCGACATATGTAGTCTGATATGTAAGACGTAAGCATATGATTACCCGACATGAGAAATGTTGATCACAACATGACCGGAAGGAACGACTGGTATGATAGCAAGCCAGGCTGCGTATAAAGACCAAGTTCATATGGCATAAGAATCGAGAACCAGTAATTGGACGCAATTACTTGGGCAATGATTAAAGCCAAAGTGGTGTGCGAGAACTCAGGGTCAAACGGTGTTCGCACATTCACGAAAACTAGCAGAAGTTGGAAAAGGTACTTCGCTAGTATGATAGATAGAAGTACCCCGGGAAAGGATATATGAGGCGGGCAAGAGCTCGGAGTAGATAGAGATCAACAAGCACGGAGAAGAGATCTTATCAATATAATAAGTTTTTATCTTATCGTTACCAATACTTCGACGATCTACCCCGAAGTATACCATTATATCTAGCATATATTGCTCGCGTCTTCTTGGCGAGTTCTCCGATATAAATCGATCCAGGTCCGAGGTGTCGGAATACCTCACGCCGAAGCTACCACCTAACACTAATTGTATTGCAATATCTTGTTTAGAGAAAATACTTAGATGGTTGCCTGAAGATCCTATCAATGGTGGTTTTTTTGCTTTTTTTCTTTTGTTGTAATCATGCATTCATTGTTTCTAGGTACAAAAAGCCGCATGCAGCGCGAGCTATGGAGAAAACAAAACCTATAAATGCAAAACCACCGGCCACTTCACCTCTTCATGGGAAAAATCAAACACCCCAATTACATAGGGAAAAACCCCCCTTGCCTAGCACCTCAGATAAAATACCCCAGTCAGCTAAGGAGACCATTCATAGAGACATAAAGGAGAGAGACCCAAACCCTTCCGCAGGCTCCCCTAAATGAAAAGAAATGCGGGATTGACTAAGACCCGAAACGCCGCCCTGAGTGGGGTAGATAGATGATCGTCAACAGGAGAAAACATGGAAACCGTGCGCCCCCTATAACCACTGGCGCGGTCTCGCAGGTCAGTAAATCGATCCTAGGCGTTGTACAAAAGCCACGGAGGCAGTGCTATACTGTGACTAAGCGTAACCGGGGAAAGGTCAGCCGATTGCAGGGGGGAGAAAGCCGGTGAGCAGTAGGGTGCCAGCCGGGGAGTCGCAGTAGGGTGCCAGCCTGTGGGGACCAGTAGGGTGCCAGCCGGGAAGGAGGTGTAGCAGTAAGGTGCCAGCTAATGGGGCGGTACATTGCCATCGGAGGGAACCGGGAGTGGGGAGGAGGAAGGATTGTGGGCACACTACGCACGAACGACAGACGGCCCATAGCAAGGGCTTTGCGGATGACAACGAGACTGGGACATGACCTGATGTTATTAACGGAGGCTTTCCCCACCTCAGGTACAAGACCAGGAAGTCGAGGGCGACTTCGACCGTGAGTCCGACACCATAACGCCAACCATGAACGAAGCGAGAAGCTTTCCGACCGTGCAAAATGCTAAGCGAGGTGCAAAGCAAGTGCGGGGTAAAGGGGCGAACCGTTGTTCATGAGGGTGTCAACCAAGAACAAGAACAAGAACCCCAAGGAGGGGAGGCACACTGGCCCCAGGAGAGGAGAGAACATGGCTTAACGTCAACTCCTAAGCAGTAACTATCGTGGAAGAAGAGAGGTAGGTGGGGGAAAGTGACCATGATTTCCCGTCGTGTTGAGATTTCAATCGCCTGAGGAGGAGGGGAGATGGTTCGTCTCCTATCTCTTGGTCATTTTTTGTCTTTTTCTTTTCTTGTTGTAATCATGCGTTCATTGTTTTAGGTACAAGAAGTCTCATGCAGCGCGAGCTATGGAGGAACAAAACCTATAAATCCAAACAAGTAACAAAAGAAAGTCACTGCACCAGTAAATATCCACACTAACAGGGGTTCTCCTCCACGGGGCCGAGGGCCACTCTAACAGTAAGGAAAGAAAGGTCACACAACCCATGTGAAAGGAAAGCCTACATAGGTTACAGGAAAGAAGAACCTGAATACGCTACACTCTTACTAGGCCTGGGCCAAGGAAAACACTCGGAAGACAGGGGGCGGTGGGTTGGGGGGAGAGAGAGGGAAGGCCGGGGAGGCCGGGGGAACTATAGGTGGAAACATTGTCGGGAAACCGATGGAGGTGACGCTGATGTAGCTAGCGAGCCTTTTTAGTAGGGGGAGAGGGGACCAGAGGCGGGCCACATGACCGACATCCGTGATGCCGTGGAGGAGACGTGCACCGGGGCCCGGTCTAGAGGGGCATGTAATGATGGCGTGTTCCAAGGTTTCGGGTTCTAAACCGCAGCGCGGACAGGAGGTAGCGGCCTCAGGGGCCCTGCAGGAGGGGTGTGCCGCCACGTAGCTTTTCCCGGATCTCATTAGGGGGATTCGCCCTGCGTTGAACTTGCCCAGGCCCATAAAGGGTCGCGGGTGTAGGGCTGCGGGGTGGTGATAGTAGGCAGGCGGGGGGAACAGTCGGCACCAGTCCTCAATGAGCGCCTCCCTAACCCTCTTCTTTAGGGCAGAGTACATACAGGCCCTTAGGGATTGCGGAGCGAGGAGGGCCAAGACCTCGGGGACCAGGTGTCCGTTTATCATGGGCATCTTGGAGAGGCCGCCCGTGAAAGCGATAGTCCTGTGGTCCACTGCCTCTATCGGGAGGTGGTTCTGGTGAGGGGGAGAGGGGCGTGGTGTTTTCCAGCTCAGGGTGAGGTAAACTGAGGAGAGGCCTTTGGTGTGGGCTCTTGAGTCATGAGGGGCCCAGTACGAGGGGAGGGAGGGGATGGTCCGGTGTAGGCGTGCTGTTGCCGCGTTAACACTAGGCCCAGAGCAGACTATCCTAAGGGCGGCCAGACTCTGCCTCTGCGATACCAGGAGGGGGATAGGGGGCAGACAGGACTCGAGAGCCAGGATGCCAATGGGGGTTGACGAGAAAGAGTTTGTGGCCCACCTGTGCACCTTGAGCCAGAAGGTGTTGAGCCTCGTGAGGGAGCCCACGTTGGGCATGAAGAGGTCCGCCCCATACAGGAGGATCGGCGCGACGAGTGATGTTGCCAACCCATGGCATAGGGAGGGGGCTGAGGCGTCAGACCAGTGCAAAAGCCCCTTGGGCCAGCGCCATGTGGCGCGAGAAGTGTGTCGATGTGGACAGGGTGGGGGTGAACCAGTACCCTAACCACCGGAGGCAGTCGCCGGGGTGGAAAATCTCTCCATCTAACTCAATAAGTGAGAGGCACAACTGTGCGTGCCATTGGCTGGGGGTCCAGTGTATGAGTTCAGTCTTGAGGACGGAGAAGGATATGCGAAGACGTGCTGCCCTTGCGTGGATTGTCCTGAACAGTTCTTGTAGTCGGTGGATATTCTCTCGATACGAAAGGGAGGCGGCGGGTAGGGCAAAGTCGTCCACATAGGAAAGCCTCAGTCCCCGCGGAATCCTGAAGTGGAGGGGCGCGACATAAATAAGAAAAACCAAGTGAGAGCTGGGGGAGCCCTAAGGGGCCCCAACCTTGATAGGGGCTGGGGAGCCCTAAGGGGCCCCAACCTTGATAGGGGCTGGGGTGCCCGGTGCCCCCTCGAAAACCAGTTTGCAGCTACACTCACCGAGGAAGGAAGCGATCCAGGAGACCAGGTAATGGGGGATCCCGCCTTCCCTGAGGATGCTGGACAGACTTGGGTTATCGACGTTATGAAAACCGGCTTTGATGTCCAGAAAAAGGGAGGACACCTTCAGGCGCGGTCTCTGTAGGGTCTTTACGTAATTCAGGAGGATGAGGCAGGCATCATATGTGCTCAGCCCAGGGAGGGAGCCGCATTGGGTAGCGTGAATCAGGCCCTTTGAGCAGGCTGCGAGGAGGAGGCGTGCCGCAATTATCCTTTCCAGGATTTGCGAGACCGTTCGGAGGAGGATTATAATCCTGAAGGAGGAGGGTGACTCACATGAGGGCTTTCCCGCTTTGTCGCGAACCAGTCCTTTGGCCACCTTCAGCGAAGCCATCTGGTATCCCAGGGAGACTAGAGGGGAAAGGATCTCGAGGAGGTTGAGGGGCTGATCGCATTAACCGGTTTCCAGGTCAGGTAGGGGATGCCATCGGGGCCGGGGGCCGACGAGAAGGTGGACTTGGAGAGGGCAGGGGCGATCTCTTCCTTAATGCGAGGAGGGGTCGAGTTGTGCAGCCTCAGTCTAGGTGGAGGGGAGAATGGTGGTTGAGGAGGGAAGAAGTGGCTCAGTAGGGCCTCGGTCATCTGTCGCGGGGTTTCAGCCCCAGGGAGGGAAGGGAAGTGGGGGAGAGCTCGGCCTGAGGCAAACCTCTTTGCCGTCCAAAGGTTCGGGGGGGTGGCTGAGAGTAGGAAGGTGGACCAGTGTTTATTCTTCACAAGCTTGATGGCTTTGAAGTATCTTGTCCTCGAGATGTTCGCTGTTGCTCTCAAGGCCATGGTGCCTTGTTTGCAGGCCAGTCGTGCCGCATTCTGATACACGCGGTGCAGGACGGTTTGTTGGGGGGACCACCAAGATTTGGAGTGGTGGGAACGGCGTGAACTAGGGGTGTGGTGTTAGGGGCATGGACTCCCCGTAACAATTTACAGGGCAAGGTTACCCTACCTTGACGCACACGAACTTCGAAGGAAAAAGATAACACCCCCCTCCAGCCCCAGCATTGGGACAGAGCGTCATCACCGGCCGCCTGGGTAGTTGCGTCCCAATACCAAGGACCGCTACCAAGGGAACACATCTTATAAGACCGTATAAGTCGCGGCCGTCCATCCGACCGGATCCCGTTCGCAGCATATATGGGGCGAGATCTCCGGGAACCTTATGCAATTCGAGGCAGGCGATTCGGACGACGGCACATAAAGTTACAGAGACTTGAAGACTGACAGTCCAAAGAGTAGGTCGAAGGTAACGGGACCACTTGCACATAAGTTAGGCCCCTCGTACCTACTAAGTCGTGCAGAGTATGAAGGAGGTAACTATGCCCAGTAAGTGGATGGGGTGCATCCACAGAGGACAAGTTGGTAAAAGATGGAGTCCAAGGGAAAAAGCCTATAGGTACGATCCCGAGGACAAGTCGTATAAAGCCGGAAGACCAGAAGACGATATGCAGTTGCATGCCGAATTCTCGACGGAACCAACCAAAGAACATTGGCCATCTTCTGTCCAGCGAGTTAGACTACCTTCGGCAAGCACGAGGGCAAGATAGTTCGTAACAATCGTTGTCAACGGATAAACGGATGCAGCTGACACCTGAAATGGTTTCCACACCATCAGGAATAATGAAAGCGCAGACCGATAAGTTGGCCATGGGAGGAAAAGGTGTGGTAGAGAGTTTGTAGGGTCTACCAGTGTCCGCACTCCAGTGAAGTTCGCACAGTTGCGAGCAAAGTACTTAGTTAATATAGAGTTAGCATGTATACCGTGATTGCCCAGACGCGGAATATAAATATTGAAGCATCTTCGCTGCTATTAGAAACAACAAGCACGGAGAAGAGATCTTATCAATATAATAAGTTTTTATCTTATCGTTACAACCATTTCGAGGATCTATTCCGAAGTATACCATTATATCTAGCCTACATTCTTCACGTCTTCTTAGCGAGTTCTCCGATATAAATCGATTCAGGTCCAAGCTGTCGGAATACCCCACGCCGAAGCTACCACCTAACATCTGGTCTTTAAGAAGGCCCATGAGGCGGCCAAGCGTCCCAGTGAGGCAGTGGTCTAGGCCCTTTGGGGAGGGGCATAGCTGAGGAGAGGGGACTGTCAAGTTTTTAATAAGGGTGGAGAGCAGAGCCAAGTCTGGGTGGTCCCACCTGAGGCGTAGGTGTTACGGGGTAGCTAACACGGTAGGATTCCGGGCTAGCTAGGCCGAGGATATTCCGGTTAACGGAATATAGGTCAGGAAGGCTCAAGAAGAATTGTTCGATAAAGTAATAGAAGAATATCGTAATAACTTATAATATTGTTAAGGTCTCTTCTCCGTTGCTTGATGTTGTTCTCAACCATCGGGGA
>Ga0307517_10002911_pt1 | contig 27112 bp, 32 predicted proteins | sample 23_EM_MG_FD_194515 | JGI IMG/M metagenome (GOLD analysis project Ga0307517, IMG submission 194515) | Populus trichocarpa ectomycorrhiza microbial communities from riparian zone in the Pacific Northwest, United States - 23_EM | ecosystem: Host-associated > Plants > Roots > Unclassified | place... | reverse complement strand
TATTCGAAAGGCTCAAAAAGCGGTAAAATAAATTCCCCTGCTCCTTCCTGGTTAGTTTCTGAGATCTATTCAGGGAGTTGACCACTCGCCGGAGCTACAGACCATGAATGATCATGAACTGCTCAACTATATCAACAGCAAGATGTGGAAGCCCTTCGATGACCAGGCTGTTAGTCCCCTGCCAAGTCTCTAGACTTATATATTGCCCTCCATTGTGTGTAACCCTTGGATACAGTTCCCGTAAGGAACCGTGATAAGGCTTGAGATAATGTTTAGGGTGTAGAGTTAGATGCGCATATTCCCCCTACTCCAATGATATGCAGATGGCCCGTACTCGGGCACAGTTATCACAGGTGTGAACATTGGAATTCAAGTCTATTTGTAAATACACGATAAAGTTATCAAGGTTGGTCAGAAATTCCTGCCAACTGCTTCAACGTAGCATACTCGTTACGTCCCGTTGCCTTGCAGAGGGCCGAGAATTTTGACGAGGGATCACGGAGCAGAGTTGAAGGTCTAATGGTGTTGATTAGTCAACCGCAGAACCATCCAAAAAAAGAGACTTGACTTGTCGAACTCTACGATACGCCCTTGCTCAAGGAGCAATACCTGTGTTTAATTAATGACACTGACATGTAAATCGCAAAGAATGACTCACCCTATCGTAATCTATCACTGTGCGTAGACGATGTGCGATCGTTAGGATTGTGCTTTCGGCAAATTCACTGAACCAAGAATTAACTGCATGGGGGGTAATGGACGTAATGCTCGAGCTTACTGTCGTATCGTCCGCCCAATGAGTTCGTCAGTAGCGTAATCCACGCTGGAAGGATGTTAGTCGAAAAATTTACTTTATCAGAACTGTGTAACATACCTCGCTGTTGCCTGAGGATATCAATGTTGAATCAAGCGAATCCAGTGAATACACTATTGACTACATACCTCGTCCATCACAAGTACTTTGCTACGTTTTAGGATTGCGCGGGCCATGCACAAGAGTTGCTTCTCTCTGCTTAAAAGTCAGCGGTTTGTGCAGAACGAAGATAGAAAGGTCAGACCCTGTCGAAAAGTTTTCCCCTCCCTCAGAAACTGTAGAATCAAGATCCTTAAATACATTGGCATTCAAAGAGACTTCAGAGCTTTCAGGAGTGTCGTCAGAAGGAATGAGATGAACACGTCGAAGAGCCTCGTACTGCAAGGGGTCATCGGCAACGAAGAAAAAAGAGCAAGATGTCTAACTCACAATATTTGCGTCTTGATACTCATCAAAAACGTCAAGTGTGGAACGAAGGGTTCCACTCAGAATGATTGGATCCTCTTCATAAAGACCGCATTAGAAATTTACTTGGGTTCTGAAACTAAAACATACGGGGGATAATAGTCAAACGGCCTCGGAGGTCAGCTAGGCCGATTGTAGAAATATCAATTCCATCGATCAGAATTCTGCCTTCAGTGGCCTCGACAAATCTGAAAAAGGACTGTGCTAATGTGCTTTTGCCAGATCCTGTCCTACCGAGAATTCCAACCTGGCAACAGGTGAGTTACTTTCAACAATATGGTAAAACGACACATACCTTCTCTCCAGGACGTACATCAAAGTTGATATGATGGAGGACATCAGGTAATTCAGGCTGAAAGGATTCTGCATCAATTTGGATGCAAAACAATCAAGTTGTGCATGAGACAAACCGCGTAACGAATAACAAGGTTCTCGCATTTGATTTCCCCATGAAGAGGCCAGGTAGGATCAGGTCTTGGTTCCATAAACTCTGGAGGTTCACGCTGGAGGTCAGTGTATTCTTTCACTCGCTCCATAGCAACCTAGAAAAAGTTTGGTGATGACTGAATGATGATAAAGGTCGGCGCACCATTGATTGTTCCAGACCGACAATCCGTCGAACCATAAACAAAAGATCCATGGTGACAGTAGAAGCAAATGCTAGGGCAAATCCGGCCAAAGCTGCTGATACATTAGGTGTGATAAGGCAAACAAGCCCGGTCGCGCCGACTATTCCTGAAGATAGGAGATTAAAGCGAACAGATAACCAACGATTCACTGCGAGGGAAATTAGTATGGGTTTGGATTTGCCAACTCGAGCTACTTACCTCCCCACAGCCAGTAGTAGGGATTTGAATTCTTGGGCGTAGTGAGAAGCTAGTTGGTTTAAACAAAAATAGTGCACACCGTGTCAACGTAACGCAACATATCTCTTAAAAATTTGGAAGACGCCCCGAAAGCACGAACTATTGTAACACCAGAAATGGTTTCACCATATATCGAGTACACAGGAGACATGGTAACAGAATCTGCAGAAGTACAGCCTCCATTTGTGTTCTCAAATCGAGGGATGAATAATATTGCTCACTGAGGCGACGCATGTCTCTTGACGTTTGTCCATAAACCTGTGAAGCTTGTGAGCTAGCTCGTCGAAAAGAAAAAGAAATGAACTCTACTTTGGCGACTAAAGGACACGCACCATCAGTATCACTACCAAATAATGAAGACGAGACCTTACCATTCCAATAGGCAACAGCCAAGACAGCGGTTATGGCGATGAATGGCAGCCCTCCAACAACGCTGATAGTTATGATAGTTATTGTAGCAGAAAGTGCACTCATAAATGCCCGCCCAAAATTATCAGAAAGAGAACTGTCAATGCCCTCGAAATCTTTCCCGAAACGGTTGAGCAATCGACCACGCGAAATAGTGTCATGGAATCGAATATTGGTGAAAAGAACAGTTTCCAAAAGCCTCCTGTATAAAACATGTGAGGCCCGAATGGACCCGCGATACAAGATGAGCCATTGAATGGTTCCGATAAACAGACCAAGTGCAGTAAGAATTGCGTAGACGCCGACGTAATATCCAGGGTTCTCAACAGTGCCTTTCAATTCGGAATTCGACCAATGCCTGAACATACCGTGAGACCATGTACAAAGCCGGCAAGAAAATCATGGGTACCTAATCCAGCCATTCTCCACCACAGGGCTCAACGACACAAGGAGGAGCACAACAGCGAAGCTGACCCAATGCCATACTTGGCCGCATGCCCAGAAGTACGTTTCCCAGATATCACGTCCAATTCGTCCAACGGCACGTGTCTCCTCCTCGATAAGCTTTCTTGCAGGTTTTTTATCCTGTTTGACAGATGCTACTACCGTTGAACCCGAATCTTCCTTTTCTGCGACCGAAGCTTGTTTCTCAGCCGATACGTTTTCGGCTTCATCATTTTTTTCTTCATTCTGTGTTGATTGAATCAACGTGCGAATGACACCAGACTTATAGAAATCGTCCTGTGAACCGTGGAACTGAACACAGCCATTATCGAGAGCGACAATATAGCTGGCGCCAGGAGCGCACAACCGAACGTGGTGTGAGACAAGAATCACTGTCCTTCCTTCCATGAGTTTTCCCTTCAAACATTCATTGTAGAGGTGATCGGCAGTGTGGGCGTCAACTTAAGGCCGAATGAATGTTACAGAGGTTTCGATTTGGTGAAAAAGGTCTACGCACCAGCCGAAAGTACGTCGTCCAGAAGTAAAATAGATGCCCTTGAATAGACGGCACGAGCCAGAGAAACTGAGAACGACATTCAGACTGAAACGGGGGCCAAGAGAGAAACACCTACCCCTGGCCTTTTGGCCGCCAGAAAGATTGACCTGGTGGTTGTCAGCTGAGTGTCAACATCCGGGATAAAAAATAGTACTCCTCGTTCGCCTATCTCAGACTCATCTCCATCTTCCAATATTTCAAGGTCACTAATAAGTGCACAGACCTCAAGCGTCTTTGCATAGCGTTCTTCATCATATGGAAGGTTGAAGAGTATGTTTTCTGTGAAAGTGGTCAGTTTTGCGACTGGCGGTGAATAACGGAAGAAAAAACCCTTGATTGATGCATTGCGGAGCCAAGCAGACTGTGGAACATAAGCACAAAGACCGTCCACAATCCAATATTCCCCGCTAGGTATAACAGAGACGAAAGACGCTAAAGAATCGGGAGGTGACCTCGGAAAAAGTACTTGTCCCGCAAGTTCCTCCGCTTCACCCAATAAGGCCAGCAACAATAAAGTCTTCCCTGAACCCAGCTTCCCACACACGAGCGTCAGTCCTCCACGTGGAAAATCGAGGTTAAGGTCAACAAGGCGAAACTTCTGCTGAGGGGTTGAAGAGGCCGACGAAACCTGACTTGCGCTGCTCCTCTCTTGCGGCCATGTGATGGTACAAGATCGGAAAGCCATGATTTTAGATTGTTGATCCAGAGGAGGAACCATTTTAACCTCATCCGCGTTTAGATATTTTTCGATTCTGCGTAATGACACAAAACTCTTCGCCAAAGAAGTCAACTTGGTGTCCATCAGTCACAGGAATGGCAACTAACCTGGAGCATGCTAATGAATGTCTCAGGTAACGCAGTCAAGGCAAATTTCATCTCATCGAAGACTAAAATGAGGGCTTTAGACAGCAAATGAAGGGTAAGTAAGTCATACCCAGGATAGACGTGAATGCGATAGAAGGCGTCAGACTCTGCTGCCGGACGATGGCAAAATGCCAAAACGATATCAGTGTCACAAGGATCGGCGAACCATTCCTAACATACGATCAATGGGACACAGTTTCGAAAGTGGGGAAATTACCAGATGACGCTCAATAATGCTTCGATTACAAAGTTCAGTTGTTGATATTTGAGTTCTTTCTCTCGGGTGGCGAGGACGCGTTTCTCGAAGCTGCGTTCCCAGGCCATGAACTAGTCGACGGCCATAATGAATAAAGACAAATTATAGAGAGAGGAAGACTTTACTTTGACCATGCGGATTGCACCAAGTACCTCGTTCATTAAAGAAATCCGCTCATCTCGTGCTTTCATGAGGTTGTCTTGGGCAGCCACAACCACCTTTCCAGCAAAATGATTTAATGGGATGAATGGCAAAAGTGTTGCAAGTCCAATAAAACATGATACGCCTGTACTCTTATTAGTATCCGTCTTGAGAAACGACACAAGGAATCACCAAGCAGGTCGTATAAAAAGAGCGTCCCTATTACAGCTTCCATCGGGGCATCTGGTGAACCATTAGACTCAACCCATCTCTATGATTAATGGAAAGCAACCGACCAACAAGGGAGAATACATGAGTAGAGAAATCACTGACTCTATCAACATCAGTCGTCATTAATGTCATAACCTGAGCTTTGGTCGAGAAATTATTTTCATCGTCTTTTTTCTCCGAGCCTGCACCTGGCTCAGAGTCGCCTTTGCCACCCTTGCCACTCTGAGGGGCAGATGAAGCTACGTCTTTTCGAACAAGACTTTTGGCGAAAAGTGTGGAATTAAGTTGGAGGCGTAGTCTGCATTGTACCGTAGTAATCGAAAGAGACCAAAGTTGACCGGTTACTGAACATCACTTGATGAGCTAATGTTGCAGAAATGAAGGAGAAGTTTACCTAGGAACATAGTGGCATTCGAGGCAAAAAGGCCGATCACATAAACCCAACCCCAACCTTTTTCTTCTCTTCCAGGATTGACCTCCAGATATGCTACAAGGCGTCGAAGGAAAAAGGCAGGGGAGTAAAAGAGCAGTGCAGACGTAGCTGCAAGCAATATTTCGGCAATAAGTACCAAGGAATTGAGGCGAATCATCTTCCACAAGAGTTGCCAACCACTACCAGGTTTGGGGTTCCAGGAGAAAAAACGTAGCGAAACAGTTCGCATAGCCCTTCTCATCGTATCATAATTGAATGTTGCTCGCAAGTCCGCCGGCAGAATCGGAAGGTCTCCAATTTCAAGGCTCTCTGCAGTATTCCCAAGCCAAACAACTTTTGTGGTGTAAGAGAACAGAAGTAAATCCCAAGGAGATCCACCTATACAATTTTTCAGGGTCAATTCAAGGAAAAAGTTGAGAAACGACAAACTAATGACGCCACAGACGTTATTTTCGTCTTTGTTGGTGATGGATTTGACCGTTTTCTCAGAATATATGTTCGATGCAGGATAGTGAAGTGGAGGCCCAAGTGGAGTCCGAATAATCAACACCCATGCAAAGGTGTGGAGCGAAACGAGGGTATACCACAGTACACGAAGAATAACGTCGAAATCTTGAGTCGAAACATCGTGAGTAGACCGACGCCATAAAATTTTATATGCCAAATCCGATGTTTTGAAAGGCGGCGGAGATTCTGGCAAAATGACAGTTCCACCCAACAACAGAAACCCGAAGGTAGATAGAGAACTAAGATGAATGATATACTCGGTGTGAATACCTGCATCGTCTTGACGAACTGATCGAGCGGCGAGAAGAAAGAGATAGAGGGCAAAAACCAGGTGCAAGAAATAGACAGTGGATTCCTGCCATAGTTCATCTGCAACAGACCAACCAAGTAAAATTGACGAAATCACAACAGCCAACGCGAGGAGGGAGGAAATGAATATTTTTCTCCGACTGACCTGCAAATAAAAGTTGGGAATTTCGTCAGGGAACAATGCTGACACGTACACTTGTCCAGAAACCTTCCGCATCTATAGGGTAGCCGTGAACAACATCTTCTGGTCTCGTCACGTCAAATGGGTCATGCAATGTGTCATCTTCAACGTGGACTGGAAGTTGGATTGTACTTTCAGCCTTCTTGCCATTGAAATACCGAATAACGAGACTGGAGAACGCGCTTGCTACAAGCGCAATGGCGACTTCCAACTGAAAACGAAACATGGTTGTGGAAGAGATTTGGGAAGCGACCAAAAACTTTAGTTATCATGATCAAGGGCTGTGTAACGATGTAGATTGCTACCGGCTATTCCCGAGTTCAGCAATAGATGTAATGGGAGTCATTAACAATTAAAATTAGATCGTAAGAGATAAGTTATATATATACATAATAATAATAAAGTTGCTGTAGGGAGATAGATGAGCAGCACAAAATATACGAAATCCAAAGAGAAAGACGAAACGCCAAAAAAATTAAACGTAGGTATAGCAGTTGGGCTCTTGCTGGGTATCGAGAACCTTACCAACTATGACCGAAGGTCCCAAGTTGGCCATTCGAAGAGGATAACTCTCTGTGAGGTTGACGAAAGGTGGAGAAATGGATGTTCGGTCACCGACTGCGTAGAGATTTGCGGGGGCCAGGTGTTGCCATTGCCACCAGATTCGGTCAAGATTTGCGTGGTGAAGGTAGAAGATGGGATCTGGACCACAGAAATATTTTGTCAACTTTGCGGGCCAGTCAGGGAAGAAGCTAGCTGCTTACCACCAGGGCTAGAAAAGAAGTTGCTCATTTCGCCTCCAACAGCGACGTGGCCACCATCATGTGCGCGGTGTTGGGGAGCAAAGTCTGGGGAGCCCTCAAGCTGCACGCTAAACTGCTCGAATGTTGGTAGGTTGATAGTACGCGCGATGGCCGAAGAATTGAGGTACAGGCTGGCCGTGTTGTTGAGACCGCGCGCAAGGCAGTGGTTCGTGATCAAGAGGCCAGGGCCCATCTTCAAAGTGTAGTCGGCGAAAGGTCCGTCTTGCACGCATCCACGGAAAGAATTGGGGTGAATCCTTGAAGTGTTCGCAGGATCTGAAGGAACGATGTAAGTGCCAGGGACGCCATCACCTCCAAAGCCGGTTTCAGGGTCCCAAATCTCGGATTGAGAAATTCTAAAGCCTCATCAGTGAATATTGGAACCAGAAAGACGAACTTGACTCACGAATCAATATCGGCGTCTTGCGACCAATCCCAGTAGCTATTCACCAAATTGTTAGCGTTATCCTGGTAATGGGTAAATGAAAACCTTACGGTTGGGATCCATCGTAACCACATTCTTCGCGAAGGGCTGTCTCGTACAACTTCACGAATTGCCGATGCCATGGGAGGAACTCACCCTAACGCGTACTTGAGAAACAGCCCGAAAGGTCGTAATAGGTACATACCACATAATGAATTTGAGTAGCGATACCGATATGGTGAGCCTGGAATTCGTCGAAGCGCGTCCACGATGTGGGTTGAGACGTATTAAGAGCGGGCTGTGTTTGCAAACACTTGACGGCGTCGATGTAGCTTTTCTTCTCCTCGTCGCTTAAAGCTCTCCTAAGAAGTTCGGTATTAATAATAAAAGTCAATATGAAAAAAAAATCGAAGGCGTACCACTCCTTGCGCTCCAGGATCTGCTCGCACCCACGATGGGAAGCCTGAGTAACGTTCAAGGGTGCAGCAAGAGACACGGTATTCAAGAGACCGAGAAGAAAGAAAAAAACGAAAGCAGCTGAAGTCGTCGAAATCATCGTTGCGCAGAGGCTGTAGAGCACAGAGATTGTCGGTAGAGCGGAGAGATTGTCGGTAGAGCGGAGAGATTGTCGGTAGAGCGGAGAGATTGTCGGATTTACCTGTTGCTTCCTGTGCGCCGCGAGGGGGAATGAACCAACGATAGGTCAAGGTAAAGATACTTGCAGGTTTATATATTGCGAGTGCGTGGGCATTAGATCGGTAACGGGTGAGGGCACATCTAGACTTCGACGTATGCATTCAGTACGGACAAACAAAAGTACCAAGACAATGATTCCGATGCCGTGTAATCCTGGACTGTGTTGTTACCGCGTCCCGCAATGAAAGGACTGGTACCATATGCACTGCTGTTTCACGAAGATATATCCTGGAAGCACCAAGTAGCCGAGACAGACTGGCACTGCGGGCACTGCATTGATTCGATCGGGGACCACCCCTGTCCATATGTTGAAGATCGACGAATTTCCGAAGTGAACCTTACAATTAAGACCAAGTCTTTTCCAAAATTGAAGACATGCAAACGGTCGCCAACCGTTAGTCCCACCATTCAAAGACTTTCGCCGTTCAATAGGAGTTCGGGCGATGCGATAGGATGAGCATGAGTGAACGGTCTGAGAAAATATTCAGTTAGGAGGGTACGATCACGTCTTTTTTTGATAGAGTAGGCTTTCGTGGGTCGAAAGCGATCAACGGTGTAAGGTAACCTGCTTCCCATGGAACACATCAGAGTTCCCGCGTGATCGATTGCAAGGCTAAGCCCAATTGGCGCCGGATGTCCTCGGCAGGATTACATTTCGTATGGGTTCTTGATGGGTTCTGAGCACCAGTAAAAAGGGAGTACTAGAGTCTTTACTGCCATTTGCAATTTTGCATAAGTTCGTGAAGACTGTGAAGTTTGAAATTGAACACCTTACACATCATGTGACCCCATCAGATCAGCCAAACAACTTATGCCGCGGCTCGGCTCTGGAATCAAACACCCTTGAAAGAGGCCAACTTGCACTAGAAACTAGCGCAACTTGAACCACTCCGTACAATCACTCTTGCTAATTCCCTTGCTTTAAGTGTATATGTGCCACGCCGTGTAAGTTTGATTGTGTGTGATCGCGATATCGCAATTGCCTTTTGATTTGGTTTGAGGGTACGATTCATCTTTTGGAGAAGCCGTATTGTGTCTTTCATTTTCGTGACTTGATCCTGGTGTAGTTTCAGAGTGGTGCGTATGTAACTCTCTTCTTGTTCTCTACCAAATTCTTTGTTGCTGACTGAAGAATTTTAATTTCGTCTGTGGTGGTTTTCAAGTTCTCTTCCAGCTTTGATTTTTTTTTCTTGCACCTCTCGCTGATCGAAGGTACCCAGTTTCGGTGAAGGAGATCCAGAGGTGTGGCCTGGATTCTCCTTTGAAATCGCCGTGCTTTTGCAAGCTGTGTAGTTTGCGCAGGGGATCACCTCTTCTTGTATTTGCGGAGTGGGACTGTGGACCGAACTGCCGTTCATATGGATGGTGGAAATTGGGTAACTTTTTAGGCATGAAATAAAAATTATATGCTTCAAAAAGTAACACTTCAATATTAGTAAAAATACGCTACCATCTTCTATATACATAATTAGAGGGTTTTACTGTACACCGTGACCATTAGGGATATTACACAAAGCGGCAGTCGAGATTGGTTATAGGAATAATTGATAACTTTTCCTGGAAATACACGCGTTTGTGAAAATAGATAAAGATTTCTCATTTCTTTTATAATAAATGCCTTCAAATTTTCAAGGAAGGAAGCAGTGGCAAACAAGGACAAGCATCACGATCAGACCTCAGGCCTCCTCAGGCGCCGGTCACCTCTTTAATATTTATGTCAGATACTCGCAAGTCTGAATCTCACCCCGTTTTTATCCCGAACAAGGGGAAGGCCACACTGTCTTCACCATCCACCCCTCCCATACCCTTCGAACCTTATCGTCTTTGTTGCGTAATCGAGGATGAAGGACTCGTATTTACAGTTGACACCCTTGCCCATGGCGATGTCATCGACCTGAAAAAGGACATTCAGAAAGGGCGAGATCCGGGTGTCCTTCAAGGTGTTGATCCTCACATCTTGGAGTTATGGAAGGTATGTATCATGGATGAATGCGTGATGTAGTGTTCCCACCTTATCATCTATTTAGCCCATAGACATTACCACTATTGCCGCCAAATCAGTTGAAACTCTCCTAGAACGCATCAACTCAATGGGAGCTAGTCTGAAAATGTTGGAACCAATGGGCAGTCTTTCCGACTTCTTCCCGGCTCAACCCTCCAAGACACATATCCTAGTAAAGAGATCGCCGTTTGTTCCAATCTACTATGTCTCATGACAACACGAAAACGAGTTCCAGATTTACCTGAGCTTAAACGACGTCGTCTGGATATCGATGCGCCGCGAACTCCTACCAAGGCGCAAGAAGAAGGATTTCAATCCGGTAGGTGAGGTGCTTTCAAATGTGGATGGCCCTGTGAACAGTTTTCAGTCGATTCACCCCCACGCACCAACACCGAGGAAGAGACGGAGAATAAGATGGCCGCCGCATTTGAGCCTTCGAGGAGTACATTAAATGCTTGGCTAGTGGGAAATTGGACGGGTATCTCGACTTGTCCCGACGTGGAGACAGAGTTACAGTCTCTGGGGTGCTCTTTCCCAATGATACAAGTCTTCTGCTTCACAACCTCGGCATAGATGTAGACCTGGGGCGGATCAAGAATTTGTTCATAGAAGACACAGTGTTTGTGGCGTCCCCACAATTATGAGGACAATTCTAATTTTGCTCATTTATTTGGCGTCTCTGGCTCGGGTAAAACTTGTCTTTCACTGGACGGTCTTTGCCATAATTGGGGCCTTTATATTTCGTGCCGGACTACAAAACGTTCAGCACCTGGCTCTAATGACTTCGCGGAAGCAACCTTGATGATGATGGAAAATATGAGTGCTCGGCGCACTAAGGAGGAAGCAATTTGTGAGATACCTTCCTGATAACACAGATCCTACGGTAGCCCGACGGCGATGGGTTCTTGCTCAAGTTTTGCCACCGCGTTTGGGGGCGAGTGATTGGGACCTCTCCGTCCGTGTCCTTCAGAGTTTACACGTCCACGGTAACAGCGCTCACGACTACCAAGCGAGACTTGTTTCCTCTGGGACTTGCTACACCCTTATTCGTGAAATGTATAGCTTCTTTGTGACGACTTTTCGCTGGAATCACTCTCTCAGGAACTGGCGTGTTGATGAATATGGTGGAAGACGAGGCAGCCCCTGGTCTTCAGCAATATCGGACGGTTCGGGAGCCACGATCCTTCTCAAGTGAACTACATTCGCCAGTACCTCACTCTTTCCGACAACGATATCTAAGATAATATTGGAACGCATGGTCTACTGGTTTTCTGGCCGGTATGTGTATCATTGATGTTATGAGAGTCCTTCTGATCGTTGATATCGTTAGTTACCGCCTGACAGCCATTCTTGAACTTTTGTTGTGGGAAGGTTCGCCTGTCCCTCGCCACCACGTCCTCACCTCGTTCGCTGAGCGCTTGACTGGATTCAATTTTACTGACGCAACCGAATTCGAGGACATTGAACCCGACTTTCCACTTGAGTTGTCTCAGAAGATCCGCGATTATCACCCAATTCATGAATTGGACCGCTTTTTCCGAAATCGACTTGATAGTCAGTGTGATATCTCTTTCACTGTTGCCTGGACTAACCAAGATTTGATAGATCTGCGTTTGTGCCACTACCTGATCGATATTCTTAGGCGGTGGACTGTGGGAAGTGAATGTACGTTGATTCCCATATGACACACACGACATAATTTCGTTGGGCATTGGTTTTTTGGACCAGCAGCAGGGCACTTGGGAACTCGAACCTGGTTTGAACTATCCCATCTACATTCCTGAACCATTGGTTGTTCTTTCCGTTTTCACTTGGATTCTTGTCGTGCTCATGGACGCCTTTGGGGGAAAAGCCAGACCTCTTTCGGACGTCTTCAAGTGTAACAACAAATTAGGGTCAAGGAGGGTTACCTTAGTCTCGCTGGAGCGTGGAGCTGATGGCACAATGCGCTGTTCTGATCACTTCGGTTTCAAGGCTACAACCCCCAAGGAGGTTCTCGATTTTTTTAACGACCCAGATGGAAAATCCTTTCTTTTCCCAGATAATCACATGGGCCCCGACTTGTTTTGTTTCGTTCAAGACGAGGAGACGAAAGAGCTGATTTTACTTGCAGTGCAAGCAAAGTCTTCCCCAAATGTCACTGTTGAAACTTGGATAAGTGCTCTCAACTCACTCCCGACTGTTACACGAATTTTCTCGGCCGAATTACGGGGGGTATCAAATCTGTGGCGCTCAGCTTTTCTGCTGATCTTTACAGAAGGACGGGAAACGGGATCAATATGCACCAACGTCTTGCCCAACACTTATAGATGATCTGAAGGCGACTTGGTAGATGAGCCTTGGATCAGAGGAATGCGAACCAATAGTTCTGAGAAAACTGTTATTGCGGAACATTGGATGAAGTGTAATGTGATTCAAGCAAGAACGTTATATACTAAAATACGCAGTGATGCTGACCCGACGTTGGTGTAAAAAGTGTCCTCATCATATATCATCCATTCATGCCATCTCAATGACCAAGTTCGTATTTCCCGCCTCTTCTTTGCGATCTTCCTAACCGTGAGACCACGCCGTAGTGCACCGCAGTTTCCAGTTCCCAGATGTCCTCTGATCTGTGAAGAGGATATCGGAGCCTCGTACTACAACGATACGTGATTTCAGTATTTTTTTTGACAAAGAAGACCTCCATGGACAACCATCAGGAGTTGAGATTCTGATCCTCATAATCGTGAATTGAATTGCACGAGAACTGAATGCAGTGAATCTGTTGAATGAAAGCTCAAGCTTTACGAGAACCCAGAATTCCAGTCCATCCGAATCCGTGGCAAGGAATTATGCTTCTTCTAGGACTTACCAAGTTCTCATCGTGGCAAAAGGGATTGCTACCTCATTCTGTATGCCAGTCAGAGAAAACTGTACACAAGGGAAGACGGAAAGGGGATCATCACTGATTTGTTTGTTTACTCTACCCTTCCCCTTCTCCGTCAACTCACTTCTAGTAATACTGCGTCGATCCCTCAGGACATGAGCCGATGACCCCCAATATCGGTGCAATTGAGAGGCCAACTAGCAATGTTACCAGAAGCGATCTCTGTTTTGGGGGGAGGGATCACTGGCCTATCGTCTGCCTTCCATCTCTCACGAAGGTTTCCATTAGCCCATATCTTTCTTCTGGACAGGCAGAACCGGCTTGGAGGGTGGGTACAATCTGAACGCGTTCAGCTTCCTAACGGTCTTGGATCTGTGTTACTTGAAGGGGGACCACGAACTTTACGGCCTAATGGGAAGTCCGTTCTTGAGCTGGTAGGCTTAGAGTTCTTTCTCGAGTTCTCTAAGTAGCTGAATGTGAATATGCTAGATAAATCTCCTTCATCTTGAAGGTAAAATTATTAAAGTGAGCAAAACTGCGCCAGCCGCAATGGCTCGCTTCCTTTATATACCGCAATCGTATGGAGAAAACGCCGCAGGACTTCAATTGATGCCGTCTATTTCGTCTTTTCGTTCATCTCCGCTCCTCTTTGAAATTCTCTCAAGCATCATCAGTGAAGCTTTCAGACGATCTAATCGTCCAGAAAATATCTCAGACGAGAGTGTCAATTCATTTCTCAGTCGTCGATTCGGGGACACATTTTCCAGCAAATTTGGAAGTGCATTGATTCATGGCATCTACGCTGCAGATTCTTCTCAAATCAGCGTCAAGGCTGCGTTTCCATCTCTTTGGCGTGCTGAAGAAAGAGGCCTTGGTGGTGTTATGCGAGGAATTTTTGCTTCATTGTTCCGAAGAAAGGAGAGCGAGTCATATGAATTGGGATGCGTACAAGATTTAATGCGCGACGTCGCTGTGTTCTCATTCAAGGATGGAATGGAGACTTTGACAAGCTCCTTAGAGAACCACCTCCAAAATTTGCCCAACATCACCATCCTGAAAGGCACCGAAGTCCAGATGGTTGAACCTTCGAAAAACCAGACTATCAAGGTAATACTTCTTTACTTTATGATGTTCGTCGCATTGCTGATAAATAGAAAGGTATCACATTCTTCGGGAAAGCCCATCGACTCCACACATGTTGTTTCTACTTTGCCTTTGCCCGTATTGAGCAATGTTCTCCATCAAGCCACCCCATTCAAATCTAAAATCAGGCCCTCTATCCCTCACTTGCGACACAATTCGTCGTCAAACGTTTGCGTCTTAAACTTAGTTTTCCCATGTGCTCCTGCCGAAATTCACCCAGAAGGATTTGGCTACCTGATTCCCCGCCCTCGGATGGGATACCCACACACACCCAAAGCCTCATATCCAGGAATTCTAGGAGTTGTATTCGATTCGTGTTCCTTATATGAGCAAGACTTTCCTGTCGTCCCAGATTCATACTACACTGCTCGTCATACAAAAGTTACTGTAATGATGGGCGGGCCGCACCCCTTCGTCTTCCCCAACGATGAGGATACACCACCTCTCATCCGGTGCGTCCTCGATGAACTGAGGATACACCTGTCCCGCAATCTCCCAGACCCAGTGTATTGGCGTCTTTGGAATAACAAAGAATGTATACCTATCCTCCTCCCTGGCCATTTGGACCGCATGGAGGAGCTGCATACGTTCCTGCATGACAGTCCGGAGTGGGATAACAGACTGGCTGTCATTGGTGCGGGAGTCGGGGGAGTAAGCATTACTGATTGCGTTGAATCCGCTCGCCAAGTTGGATGTAAGTGGATTTAGGCTAAGATGTATTGCAAGGTCTGCTGGATATGTGTGGTTCATAACCTCCCTTCCTTTTGGAATACCAACTACAAATGGTCGATATAATCATAGCCGAGGCGATATCGACTGTTGCTAATGGTAGTCGTTTTAGGCATGTGTATCCCACGACTTTGATTAACCTTGCCTTCTGAATTTCAATTTCATCACCTCGAACGATGTCCCAAGCACCTTACCAAGCACCTGGCTCGACGACAAACCCCGCAACGGCAGCAACGACATCGAGTACAACACCAACACCTACGACCCCAGCATATCCGTATGGCGCTTACCATCCATCAGCATATGCTGCCACTGGCGCTTATGGTTATGGTGCATATCAGACAGGCGTAACTGGGTATGGATGGCCATACCCTTACAGTTACCTGCAGCAACACAACCAAGCGGCGGCGGCTGCAGCAGCAGCAGCAGCGGCCTCAGCCGCTACGCACTTTTCCAGACCCACAGGTGTGCTACCGCCTCCAACAACGGCGATGACTGGACTCACAGGAACCACGACACAATACCACCCCGGCATTTCTTCAACGACCACACCTTCACATGCTGCCCTTTCTCATCGGACTCCGACGTTCTCAGCCTATACGCCGAATTATTCTCGCGAGACCTATACAGGACGTGGTGGCAAGAGGCAGTCTAATCTTCGGGGGTTATTCACAAAAGAACGTACGATTCTGGTCATACTCCTCATTTTTCCCCAGTCCTGAGATCCCATTCAGTGAGGAACTTGATGTATGGTTTTGGTGATGACCGGAATCCAGCCAATGATGCCGTGAACGTCATGGAGGAGATTCTGATAGAATATATCACAGATGTGGTACGCATTCCCCAACTCCGTTTCAGATTTGAGTTCTGAATTCGTCTGCAGTGTCAACAAGCGGCAGGGCCTTCAAGGAAAATGCGCTTATCCATCGATGATCTCCGACGTGCTCTGTCAAACCCAGCGGACGCCAAAAAATTAGCACGACTGGAAGAGTTGTTGTTCATGCAAGAAGACATAAAGCGTGCCCGGTCTCAATTTAATGATAACGATAACTTAAATCCATCTCTCTGAAGTGCTCATGGAGATGAATAATGTCTTCTTTCGTCCTAAGGTATGGACAATAAAATATCTCTAATTTATATTTTGTCTCGTTTAATGGGATACTACTCGTTACGCTATCTTGTGCAGAAAAACGATCCCCACCAACCAGACGCAGTGTAACGGCAGCTTTGAAGTATCGCCTCAATTGCATTTTGCCTGTATCCCTAGAGTTGTGACATGTGAACGTCGAGAACCAAGATTCTTCACTCCTGCATGGCATCGTTGGTTTCCGTACTTTCTTCAAGTTCTTCCGGAATTGAGTTGGGGTTTGCAAACCGACTCTGCACACCACCTGCCTGTGCCAGTGGTTTCACATGCTCCTTCAACCACTCTTCTGATTCCCAAACTATTAAAATTATACCAAATCAGAGATGCTTTACAAGGTACGAAGTAAATAAAAAAAATTGAAGACGCACTGGCTTTGTTGGATTGAGGGTTCAGCACAACTGCTGCCGCAGGCCTTGCCAGATTAACCTTCAACACCTTGCCCTTGAGTTCGTTCATATCCATATTGTCGATCGCATCGAGTGCATCGGCAGTTGAAGAAAAAGTGACGAATCCAAACCCTCGATGTTTCGGGTCTAGATCCAAAGAATCAAGTCAAAATTTATTTCACAGCGCGTTCCAAGCCGAAACTTCCGGCAAGCGTCAGTTTAAAAACTGACCATTTGGATTTGGATTTTGGTGGTGTTGTGTTGCGGGGGGAGGTAACTGCACATCAATTATATCGCCTGTAAAGAAAGGAAGGTCAATTCACATGAAATGTGCACCGAAATGAAGGTGAATTCGACATGCCAAAAGTAGAGAATGCCTCGTAAAGTATTGTTTCGTCTGTGTCGTCACTAATGCCTCCAATGAAGATGGTTTTCTTATGTTTCGTGCCTTCTTCCATGCCTGAACGCGACAACGACTGAATGGCATTTGTCACGTGTGACATGTCCCTCTCACTGTATCGACTCTGTATTGAATCACAGTATTGGCATAAGACTCGGACATGCCGCTCCTACAGGAGACGGTAAATCAGAACCATGAGTCAAACAAGTTGAGCCAAATTTTATTCAGCTCGACAAGCTCACTTGGCTCAAATCGATATCAGCCAAGCACTTAGAAGTTACGCAAAGAATCAAAATGCGGTTAACTTCAAGTGTCTTACATCGCAAATTTGCATTCACCTCGGTTCTATCATGGTAAAATCCGCTTCGGTCCTCAGTCTAGGATTCCCAGCATAAACTGTTAATCAGTTCAGTATGAGAACTTTGTATCACCTGCTCCCATTTCATAATGGCACTTAAGATACAATTATCACTCTCGTGCCGTCATAGATATGTCTCCAAACAGGACCAGCAAGAGTGCATATTAAAGATCCAGGCCTTTTACTTACTCTAAGTAGTGGACTAATGATTAGTCTGAGTAAGATATGATCATGAATGGAGGTCGACCAGGTCCTAGACCTATCAGCAAAAACGCTCATGCCTTGTGACCTTTTGATGTGACACGAACCTTGTGGTCGTATTGTAAGGTGCCGACAAGCCTCATAGTACCTGGTCTGACTCTTAAAAGCATTGCCAAACCCTCACATGGTACCAGAATTAATATGGCCCACTACAATTGCTCTAGAATTATTGACAATTGTACACAGGTTGTAATGTAGTGTACTAATTCTCGGTCACATTGTAAGGTGCCGACAAGCCTTACAGTACCTGGTCTGAATCTCAAAAGCATCGCAAAACCCTTGCATGGTACCAGAATTATTGTACACAGATTGTAATGTAGTGTAATAATTCTCGGTCACACAGACCAACCAAATGACATGTGCGTCAATATCAGCAACACAGCACTTTCGCACGCCTTCACACTCTTCCTGTAACTACCACATCCTCGTCGGTAAGTCCTCCTTCCTTATGTAAGGATACATAAGTAAAATGAGATATTGCAAACACAAAAAAATTAAAAATCAAATGCTGACTGGTTGCAGGTCCATGGACCAATCAAAGCAGATGGTTTGCGCAGCTCAATAAGCGTTCAAGACACGTTTCATGCCGTGGTTGGTCAATCTACCCGTCCAATATAAATCGTCCGGATTGGCAAATCGCTATACAGAGATGCCTTCCCTACTCGCACGCTTCTCTGGACCAAGCGACGTGATACGATCATGGATCCCAATCCATGGACCTTACTGCTCGAACGCACACTCAAGGAGTCAACATCCATCACTCTCCATCTTTACACTACCGCAGCGGAGAGAGTTAGTGATCCTGATTCTCTCTTGAAGAGGCTCGAAGTTGTTTGGATCTGGCAGCTCAAACATAAAGGATCACCTTTCCACGAGTTTTTCGTCATCGAAACAGTAGACCCTGAGCATGGGAACAAGGTCCGGCAACTTATCCTTGAACGCGTACTATTAGATGGCAATCGCACTGAAGTCAGTGAGGTACGGTCCTGGTACACTACGAGGCGGCCTCCAAATAATATTAATAATCTTTTTTTAGGTCGCTCCCGCGAGTCCCGACAACCAAGAGCCATCCACATCCACATCCTACTCTCCTGTTTCGATTCCCTCTCCTCAATTGTCGCTAGCAGATACCGCAAGTTTGGCCTCAGTTGAATCTGCTCACAGTTTATCAGAGTCTCTGAATAAAGGCGACCACCTCAAACCCTTGGATCGGTTTTTGGGGGAGTTTTACGTCAACTGAGATCAGTATGCATCTCCAGGATGTGTACGGCAACTCAAACCCCGGGGCCTCAAGCTTTACCAGCTGATTGTGCTCGCCCATGTGGTGTCCATGGAGGGATCCGACAATTCGTGTTTGAAGAAAAATTGCTACTGGTTCGTTGCCGCGGTTTTCGATGCCATTGTGGCATACTTTGGTGTCGACTCCTCGAGGACCCCTGAAGATGCTCAGAGGGAAGGCAGATATCCGGTCGCTCTCGATCAGCTTGGACGTTGGAATGGTGTGAAATTTACGGCCAGCGATCCCAAAGAGATATCCGTCATTGTTTCCAAGTTTAAGGATGTATATGCCAAAAATCATGCGAAGGTGATGATATGCTCCTTCCAACTTAAGGACTGACTAACTTCTGAACAGATTTTATCACAGAGCAAGGTAGTGGCTGCAGTGAAAGAGTACACCCACTTAAAGGTAGACTGAATTGGACCAGTTCAAAGCTCACTTGGGGGATGGTACGTACTGACATCAATTTGTTAGTTTAAAATTTCACTGGCAGTCACGCAGCGATCTATGCCTCGAATTTTTGTTAACCACAATCTCTTATGCTTACGTCTTGTACAATTTCACATTTTGGTTTGTACTTTTACTTGTACAAAATAAATAAGTCCATGAGTTTTTCTTCACACGTGTTGTTCTATCGGTACACCAGACTCCTAGGGTTCGGAATCCATGAAATCCCTCAAAATGGATTGACAGCTTATGGGGCCCACCAGTTTTTTTTGTGTCGTCGTTCTTGCGCTGCCTTATATGGTACGCAAGACTTTTAGGGTCCGCAATCTATCCAATCCCTCAAAACGGATGGGCAAGTTATAAGGCTTACCCATCTTTTCAGCGTCATCACTCTGCTACTGATGCATATCTTGTCGGCATCAAAGTTCTCAGGGTACCTTATAAGAAATCCATCCATTTTGAGGCACTTTGCCAGGGTGCATAAATATTACAGTGATTATGAGGGATTTAGCCCCTTATATTGTATTTACTTTTTTGCTGATGCCGTGTTTGTACATTTACGGGACGATTGGGATAATGACAGAATGCTCGTTGACAACTGGCACATTTTATTTAGTAAGGTGCCTCACATTCCGACTCATGACGTGGTACTACAATGGACAAAGAATAGTCAGATGTGAGAGTGGAGCAGGTCCAGGGCATCCGTTGGGTCACCCGCGACACTGACGGTTACATATTACATTTGAATTATGTTAAAATGAAAACTCACATTTGGAAAATGAATTTCAATTCACAACGCGGGCTGGACGTGTCAGCTGGCGCAAACCACGGTAAAAGGGTAAAGAAGCCTCCATACATACAAAATTTAAAGTGGCTATCCGGATAACAGAAAGGACATGGCCGACGAACGTGTGGGTGTCCTTGACCGGAAGTAAGGAGAACCTTAGACCAGAGATATGCGTTAAAGGAGTCCAAAGCAAGGATGTCGAATTTCGAGCAGTACACACCCGATGCGAACCCACAAGTTCACAAAAGGCTGCTGTTTATGGTGCCTTTGTTGCGCGAATCGAGATTCGTAACGCACCGTTTCCTAGGATCTTGGTGGACAAGGTGGCCGCCTGTGATGTGGGAGATAGCACTGAATACATCTGCCCGGGACCTGCGGACAGTGCCTAGTCAATTCTTACATGGGAGTAGGTACTTGAACTTACTAGATCCATCCTCGCGTTACAAAGTTTTAACTTTGGTATTCAGCAAAAAGAATGTTCACTTTTTTTCTGACTGGAATCGCACTCCTGGTCACCGTTTGCGATTTAGTTCCTGACTTGTTCAATGTCTTCTTTTCTGCGTACAGATAGCATGGAATATATCATACCCTTGAAATCTGTTACAACTCACTCTGAATTAAAAATTCATGTCTTATAATTCTGTGGACGTAAATCACCACGATTTGGAGGTTGAACGTATACGTTACCCTCCGAAGCAGCATATTCAACTGGGTCTCTAATGAAGTGATTGCAGGGCGGAGTCTGCAGTTGAGTCGGAGCAAAAGCAAGGCTTGTCCTGTTCCGTGAGACAATTATGGGTCTATACCCCTTACTCTACTGGAAGCTGAATACGTCCATTGAAAGTCGCTGCGTCGTCAAGAAATGTCTCGATGGACCGTGCACGCCAAGCACCAAAACAGGATTGTTCACACGCGTAGTTTGCGGGCTAGTCGTCTTGACTCCTCCCATACCCAGTTTTGTCGTTATCGTACCACTCCCATTCAAACGTCTTGATTGAACACTCCAAAAACCTGTTCTGTTGGAAGTGTTTTAGCTTGAAAAGTTGCAATTGGGCATCATTAGGTCTGAAGAAATATTTGAGTCTCAGCTCAGAATCTTTGAATCGGAGTGGGCATTTTTTCTTTCTCCTTCTTATCTCGCATTCTTTATGAATGTCCGCTAATATGTCGTCAATGACTTTAGCAAGGAGTTGCAACAAAAGCGCACAGCGCCCACATCTTTTGGCGAACGAACAATGTCAGAGCCACCAAAGTCAACTACTCCAGCGCAGGAGCCTTCTTATCCTGCACCTGCGATAGGTTCGTACCCTCCCCAAGGACCGCCGTTTCCTCCTCCAGGACAAGGGGGCTATGCTCCGCCAATGTTCGCCTACCCGCCCCCTCCCGACGGTAACCATCCCGAAGGTCAAAGTGGTGCGGCACCTCCGTATATGATCCCTTTTCCTCCAGGTCTAGTCTATGCATATCCACCGCACCCACAACCTCCTCCCGGTAAGCCTTTTTAAAAATCGGGAAAGTAATGCAATTCATTATTATCCTTCAGGTTTTGGCCCTCCACCAACGAATGCAGCTCCACCGCCCATAATACGACCGAAGCGCAAGCAAGTTAAGATGGCTGTAAGTCAACACATTAATCATGCAATGTATCCATATTCACCAACATTCATTACAGTGCACAAACTGTGCAAGTGCATGTAAACGCTGCGACGAACACCGTCCTTGCGAAAGGTGCCTCAAATATGGGACTACAAATACCTGTGTTGACGGGATAAGAAAGGAGAGGAAGAAAGGAGTCAAAAGGGGTCCATATAAACGCAAGAGTAAGGAGCAAGGCGAAGGTGACAATTTCAATTGTATGTAGTCACTTTCTATTTTACTTTAAAGATCTAACAGCTTTGAACCAGCTCCTGAATGGCCCGACGGGCGACCTCCATCGCCACCACCGCCTACTGTCAATGCAGCTGCTGCAGCTGCTCCGCCATACGCCCCAGAAGGTTATTATCACATATATTATCCTCCTGGCGCCTTCATTCCCCATCCTCCCGATGGTCAATCTGGTGGTGAGACAACACCTCCGCACACAAGTGGTCAACCTGTAATTCCTTACTTCATTCCGGGACCCTATCCTTCTTACTATCCACAAATATACCCTCACCCGCCTCCTCCTGGATCTGCTCCTCTCCAATCGGCCAGTGCGGCATCCTCGTCACAACGTACATCTCCCCCCTCCCAGACATCGGGACGACAATTGGAAGCAGCAGCGCCAACGACGATTAACCCGGCTGATGCCTCGCGGGTAGGCGATGATGGATCGGCGGATGCAGTTGTGGATCCAGCGCTTTCTGCACCTGTTGTTGCTGGGAAAAAGCGATCGAGAAAAGCTGGTGAACAGAAGACGAAAAGAGCTAGAACGGGAGGGAGTTCTCGTGGGGAGGGGGGTAGTGAAGAACCAGTTATGAGCGATGGGGATAACAGGCCTTAGCGGTGTTGAATATGCTGTATCATATTTTTGTTGTTCCACGATTGTTTCTATGTTATTTACTTAGTCTCCACTGCCGCTATTGGGGTTCATGATGTAGCCAATTACCCCATTAGGCAAGGACTACATCGGTCCGGGGGATCAGCGAGAGCAGAATAGGGAAGGGCCGGCCGGGGTCCAGGCATGGTTACCAGAGGATCGATGACGTAGCCGCGTTTTGTCTCCTTTTGATCCAGGGATGTGCTGCAATCCATCCTCGAATGCTCAATGTGAGTAGCCCCCCCCCAGCTCATCGTTGCCCGCGATGACCCCCTCTCAGCAGTCCCCTCAGAGATCCACCGACCACGCTACGCCCTCTGACGACGCCATCGAGGCTATCATCCAACATGCCATTTCAACCAGACAAGATGTCAGGCCTATGCGAGACACTCGCACCCAGCTCTTCGTCGGCAACGTACGTTCTTCACGCTTTTTATCCATTTCCTGTCTCACTCTTCCGTTCAGCTCCCTTACAGAGTCCGCTGGCAAGACTTGAAGGATCTCTTCCGCAAGGCTGGCACAGTTTTGCGCGCCGACGTCTCTCTCGGTCCTGACAATCGCAGTCGCGGTTATGGCACTGTTCTCCTCGCTACAGCAGAGGACGCAGGCAGAGCAGTAGACATGTTCAACGGGTACACCTGGCAGACCCGAGTCCTCGAAGTCCGCCTCGACAGACTCATGCCCGAATACGAGCTCGGTAGAGTGGGAATCGGATCCAGTGTGGGTGTTGCTATGCCCGGCGTGGTCCCCGGTGTATCTGCACCCTCGTCTGGGAGTACTTTGTATTTGGGGTTGGGAATTAGTGGGAGTGGGAGCGGAGGTGGAGCTGTCAATTCTACTACCCACACCGCCCTGCTGCCGAGTGATGCTGGTCCCAACTCACATTTCAGAGCATCTCATTTCGTGCAGAGTTTCGTTCCCTCCCGGCCTTCGTCTTCTTCGGCTGCCGTCCAGGATCCTCTCGACTTTCTCCATTCGTCAGCATTCACATCTAGCGCCACAGAATTAGATTCTACTGCAAATCGAACATTATTCGTCGGTAATGTGGGTTATTCATATCATCATCTTTTCCGATTCATAACTTGCTGCTCCCTACAGCTCCCCTTTCATATCCAATGGCAAGACTTGAAGGATCTGTTCAGGCAAGCGGGCACTATCCTCCGCGCAGATGTTGCCCTCGGTCCAGACAATCGTTCTCGGGGTTTCGGCACCGTCGTTTTTGCGACCGAGGCCGATACAGAGAGGGCTGCAAAAATGTTCAATGGGTTAGTAATCTTTTTTCTATCGTTTCACCTGGGATCAATCGTCATCAATTCCTGCTTTATGAGAGATTTCTTGTGATGTGGTTTGACATTTATATTTGTGATATCTCTGATTTTATTTCCTCATTACTGATGACAACACTAGTTACGAACACAACGGGCGGGTGCTCAAGGTTTACAACGACAAATTCTCTCTGACGTCATCACCGCCATCTATCCCCCAGTCCTCTCTTTTACCACCAGCGTCGTATGCCACTCTGAATACGCCAGCGAGCCCAGTGCAACAGAAATATATCCAGTATCTTATCCCACCACAGCACGATTCGAACTCGAGTTCGCGACATTCATCCATCTCTTCTACAGCTGCACATTCAGCTGCGTCGTCTCCTTTACCTGGACACGTACAACCATCCCTTAATCCGCTCTTTGACCGGTCCCAAATCCATGCGACACGGCAACAAAATCCAGGACACATAACTCTTCCACCTGGGTTTTTATATGATTATGGACAATCTTCGATGCCGACGTCACCTCAAGAGTTCTATCAACGGAAACAGCAGGAGAAGGAGTATTTCGAGAGGATTCCTACCCTTGAACAACAACAGCAAGCGGAACGTGATAGAAGAAGACAGGAAGGACAGATCAAGGAACGGAGTATAGAAAATATGTTCTTGCAGCATCAAAGAGAGTATAGAGAAAGGGATCTGGAGCCGGATATCCTGAGGCCTCTTACCCTGGCGCCAGCTACCGCTTCTTCCGTGTTAGACATAGACAGTCTCACGACCTCGCTCGCCTCGATGAAATATTCACCTTCTGGTGGGCTACACGGTTCAGCACTATCTCCTACATCTATTTCTGCATCCATGTCAGTTTCTGCCTCGGGTTCCACCTCGAATTCGAATTCAATCCCTCATTCGACAGCTCCATCGAAACCCCCTTCTACAAAGCCTACTTTGGGTGCATTTATATCGCCACATTACCTACCTTCCGTCTCGAGCAGCTCTTTGCCAGCGCACTTTGATGCGGAAGGGTCCTTGGGAACCGGGTTGGGTGGTATCGGTGGAACCATTTCTGCAGGAGGGAGTAGGAAGCCAAGTTTTACTTCGACAGGTGCCTACGATCGACATTATCTGCACCCACATCTATATCCCCCGTCGATAAGCACGCATACGTCCATTGATTCTGCTACGACCACGGATAGTAGTGTGTTGTCCGACACGGGTTCGATAGCTGCTTCGGTGACAGACGACGACTTGATTGGGTATAGTTCCCACTTTTTCACGCCGAATCTGGCGCAAGTACTTGGGACTGAGGAAAAGGATCGTAGTCTTTCTGCGGCAGTCTCTGAAACTGGAAGTGGGAGGCTAAGTCGGTCTAGTCGAGCCGGATCTGTTGCTGGGAGTAGGCCGGACAGCCAATTTGGAGATTGGAACGATGGGAATTCACCTCGGAAAGACGAGCCAATATCGGGATTGGGGCGCTCACGACATGGAAGTATGTCCAGTCGAGGTCACGGCGAGACGGCGAGCGGCACGCAAGAGGGTCAAATGCAGAAACAGCATCCCCACCATCCAGGACCTATCGCTTTACCTCCTCCTCCATCTATGACATTTAATCCGATGCAAATGCCAATGATGATGCCCTTATCAACTATGACACCGGGACACTGTCATGGACATGCACCGACGCCTCTTGCGTATCCGATGGCAAGCATGATGAATCTGGGAATGAACATCAGCCCTCTATATCATCCTGCGCATCCTGGATCGGCTGCAATGTCGGCGATGGCAGCTGTTGCTATGCATGGTGGCGGCTCACCGTCGCCTTTTGGAATGTATCCGGGTCCTCCTGCTATGACTGGCGCTATGATGTCTTTGACACCTCATGGGCTCCCCCCGATAACGCCTAGTATGCCACCATTTTCGTTCTTTCCACAGCAGCATTATGCACGTATGGGTGTAGGTGTGAAGGGGTCGGGTGAGGAGAGTCATAACCGTGAAGGCGGAGGTGAGGGAGGGCGGGGTGGTGAACGAGCCACATCGGAAGTGAGGGATCGGCCTTCAGGAAACGTTCAATCTGCGGCGACTCTTCAAATGCAGAGGTCTCAACCTTTGAGATTGAATCTTAATGCAGTTCAAGGAGGGTTCTCGCCTGGGGTTGCGATGTCCCCTGGTACGTTTTATGGGAGACCAGGACAGGCCCCACATCCGAATCCGTATATCAACGCAGCTGTTGGAGCGCCTGTTCATCCCGTTGGACCACAGTCGCCGGTACATGTTCATCCTGCGTATCATCAAAAACCTAGTTATGTGGTTGGAGTACCGCATGGAGGATACCCGTATCCAATTCCTAGTCCTAAGCAAGATCTTTCTGGTGGTGGGGAACCGCAGGGTTATTTTGATCATGTTTATTTCCCAAGTGCCTTGGGGCAATCGAGTAGCGGTGGTGAGGAGTTGAGTGGTAAGGAACCTGAAGAGGCTGGGCAGGATGATGTCGGTTCATCTGTATCTGGTGATGAAGACGCACGAGAAAACGACTACGCGCCTTCGAGAACGCATTCTGTCGGGCACACTCGTCCGTCCTCGTCCGCCCGAGGAAAAAATCGATCAGGTTCAGATCCAATGACGTGTCCAGGCATTCGGGAAACAGAGCAGGGTGTGGAGGAGGTCGGGGGTAATAATAATAAGCCCAAGGAGTAAAACCCGTCATTGTTTCGAGAAGAACGGAAAAAAGAAATCAGGCTTTCAACTATTGTAAGTCTGTTTGTTACCATAATATCCCGCCCCCATGCACCATTTTTATTGCACGAATCTATCATCCTTTTTTTCTCTCATGAAATTATCGATTTAATTATTTAGATAGGGATACATTGGCCTTTTTTCATTTTCATTCCCTCTGTTGTTGACTGGAATCTCTCATTTTCGTGGGTGTTCTTTTTGACTCGATAGAGAAAAACATCCTATCCTCATATTTTTTTCACTATGCATCGATATCCTTTAGTTTTTTTTTGGAAGTTTTGGCAATTCCTGTATCCCCCTTGTTAGTTTATTTTAGTTTTCTGTCGAATTTGTTTTAAAAAATAGCTATCGGTCTTGGTCCTTGTTGTATGTGTGGTAATACTGGTTA
>Ga0307517_10002910_pt1 | contig 27118 bp, 23 predicted proteins | sample 23_EM_MG_FD_194515 | JGI IMG/M metagenome (GOLD analysis project Ga0307517, IMG submission 194515) | Populus trichocarpa ectomycorrhiza microbial communities from riparian zone in the Pacific Northwest, United States - 23_EM | ecosystem: Host-associated > Plants > Roots > Unclassified | place... | reverse complement strand
CTGAGTAGTCTCCCAGATGCCTCCGGGAAGTCCTTACTCAGGAAGCTTGGGTTCGGATATATGCTCTCCCCTATGGTGGCATATACCTCGCGCATAATTATGCAAGCTATTCCCGCTAGGGTAATATCACCCTTGATTGACGCTGCACTACCTATCAGGTTCTGGAGTAAGGCAGTGAATACAGCAGTTTATCTCCACCGGATTTCTCCTTCGGCCTCACTAGGCAATCGATCCCCCTCCTAGGTTCTAATACCCATTTCAGCTCCTCCTATAGCTCATCTTCATCGGTTTGGCTGTGTAGCTTATCATCGAATGCCAGATGATTCAAGATCTGATAGCGAGGTGAAATTCACACCTAGAGCGAAGCTATGCATGATGCTCGGGTATACAGACTCATCAAAAATATAGCGCCTGTGGGACTTCACAGGAAATGGGTTTGCCGGTCGGCCTATTCATAGTTCCAATGTGATATTTGTGGAGAATGAGAATCCTATGAAATGACATTCTAAACATAAGGCTACAGGAGTTGGAGACCCCTGTGTGCCTGCCGGAATGCCTACAAATACTAGTTTGTAGGCGGGAATTTTCCCTCCTACCTCACTGGCAGAGGATGCTACTAAACCTATTGAATTTGGCTTACCTATTGTTCCTCTGACATTTCCTGAAGTTCAGCATTTTAGCCAGACCTCGGATGATGAGTTCGAGAGTCCTGATCTGGTTACACCTGAAATGGTTATAGTTGAAGACAATCCTGATACTCATACCGAAGGAGGTCAGTTGGTGGTACTCTTCCCATTACTTATTTTTCTACAAGATCCGTTTCCTTATTTTCCTCTCTTGTTGTGGATTTCTTGATTGGACTTTTCTCTTCTGGAGGTGTTGTGCAAGTTTGTTCTGCGTGCTATTCATGTCTGCATACATGAAGAAGCCTTTGTTCTTGCAGGTTATGATATTGTGTCTGGTCCATGTCTTCGTACATGTGGGTTCTTTTCTTCTAAGAGAATGTATTGACTGTGCTTGCTATTCATGTCTTCGTACGTGTAATAGCTGTGATTTTGATTGGAGGTGCATACTACTGACAGTTGCGCCCATGTCCTCGTACCTGTGTACAGTATCCGAGTCTTCTGGGTCTGAGTACCGTAAAAACTGAAATAGAAGATAAATGTGCTAGGAGGTAAATTTAAAGTGAGTGATGCCAAGAAGCCAAATAGGTAATGTCAAATGAAATGGGGTAACCTGAGACATATCAAAAACTAAAAATTCATATTTTTAATCAATTTATCTTGCCCACAAGATACTCTCCATCAAGCTCATCCTCAGCAATATCCAGCTCAACCTCTCCCTTACCATCTTCTCTACCCTCATCCTCCATAATACCTACCCCAACCATGCCTCCTTCCTCCCAATCCCTTAGACCATCAATAAACAATGAGGTCTCCAGGCCCTTGATGGAGATTTCCAAATCTTGGGTTCTGTCAATGGGAAGTGTAAGGCCAACAGCGGTGAATGCTCGTTGAACAACACTTACATGGCTGTTGGAGAAGTACTTACAAGCTTCTCCAACAGCCCAGGTACTCAAAATCCTCCTCCTTCCTATCATACTTCTAGAGAGCTGACTGCCGGTAGATAAAATTAGGCTTCGTTGCGGGGCCCGTTTCCGAGGAGCGGGGACAAAATAACCTAGGTTATTCTGATTAACTGGCTGAAAGAATCATCCAAATCGGACCAGAACTGACAGAGATAGAGCTCTTTGAAGTTAGACAACTTCAAAGAACCCTATCTCATTCAGTTTTGGTCCGATTTGGACGATTGTTTCTTTAATCTGCAGTTAATAACGTGCTCTTGGCGCCCCGTTTGTCAGAAACGGGGCCCCGTAACGAACACTAGATAAAATCGCCTCCTCCTCCACCTCAATCGCATTGACCTTCTCCTCTAGAACCTTCAAGAATATAAAAGATTACTAATAGTAATGAAGATAAGTCCCCCCTTGTTGCTAAAACTGCTTTGATGAAATAAGAAATACTAACTTTTAAGATATCTTTAAAGGGATGATTGATCGAGATATCCAGCGGCTAGATCAAGCTCGCACAGCCACCCGGGATGATACTAACTGTGATGTTGTATACACGCATAGTGTTCAGAACATCATCGGTCTTGGGTCCTTCGAACATATCGAGGGCCATAAGCCATGGCCAGCCCCTAAGCACTGCAATGACTTGCTCCTCCAGCCATTCAACCATGTTGGTTGAATTGCTATATGCCTTAGGATTGAACTTGACCACTACTCAGGAATCATAAAGTTCTCTTTCAGCAACAAGAGTTGCTCCAATTCGCTGCCTCTAAAAAAAAGCAGAGGCTTTACTCGGGGAACTCCATCACCAAAGATGGTAAGTTGTATTATTGCTTGCTGCTTTTCCCATCCCGATTGCTGACTAGATTGAACCCATACTGTCTTTGCTCCTTGCTGATTGTAAGTACGGCCACTTAGATACTCGAATGGGAGGGGAGTTTGGTCCATGTTACAGATATTGCATAATCTGTAACGGCCAACCTCTCCTCCCTCAGCTAGTAACTCGCCGGAGGTTGTATCTCTACGAATCTGTAAGTTTCCTATTGAATCTCATCTAATCTAGTAATGCAGTAACACAGTCAGTCGGGATTTGGCTAGCTTTATTCGTTATAGCGCGTAGTGTGATTTTATGCCATGAGAGGAATCCCCTGAACCATCCATTGGAAAAGCAAAATTGGCTAACTATTGTTGGATAGGTTTTCTCGTATATCTTCTTCGCATTTTGGCGAAACCAGCTTTGACCAACAACTTTCCCCTCTGCCCGGCGATGTCGAAAGCGATCGTACAATATTCTCTCCATCTCTATCCACTTCCTTTGTCTCCCTCTACCCTCAATTCTACATGACATTGCTGATGTTGTTAGATAGTGTCCGGCATTTTCCTCCCACACTCATCGCCCAAGATTCCCTACTGGAATCATAAACCACTTGGCCGCTTCTGCTAATGTTCGTACCTGGAACCTACTTGGGCCATTTGGAATGACTGGCATTTGTGTTAAAATATTCACGAAGGTTCCATATCTGCGACAATGTTACAACACCGGAAGTTAGGATAAGGAGAGTTTTTGTTTGGCAAGTGTTGGAAAGAATGGAAGTTGAAGCAACGGCGTGTATGAGCAAACGGTTAGGTGCATGGGAGATGTTTTGGGAAGATTCCCAAATCAGACTAGGGGTACTAAAGGTTTGGGGCTAGTGTTAGCTAGAAGATGGAACAAACGACTGTCACACTTTGATAATAGCAAAACAGGAGAACGTATCAGGAAAGTTAGGAAAGGAGCGTTCAGGAAAAGTTTGTAAGTAGTTGGAACGAGTGAAGGGATTGACGGACGAAATCTGTAGGAAAGTTGAGGGTGTGGTTTGGAAAGCAAGAGACGGTGATGGAAGAACAGAGTTGGGTGATGGCGAAGAAGTGTGTTTCTAGGGAGAGAGTTTTGTGTATATATAGGATGCTGCTGGCAGCACAGAAAGAATAAGGACCGCAAGACTCTCTACCAAACATAGCCTATTTTGAAGAATTTGAAGACCGGAGACTACACGCAACTTGTAGTTGATCGTATTCAATTTTCGGCAACTGGAAACAGCTGAAGGGTCCGCTCGACAATGATTTGCGAGTTTTCGCTTTGGACCACGCTTTGATGACTCTCGTGCATAGAACTTACTGGCTGGGAGTTCTGGTAGAGTAATGTTAACCTTTGAACGGGCACTACCTTGGCTTGCTTGTCCTCGTCGTGGCATTCTGATATGATGTATGAGTATAGAATACTGTACTAGTATGAGTAGTCAATTTTTCTATTTACTTGTACTTATAGGATTTTACATATTATTTCTAATAACGCTTTAATTCTTCTTTACTTTATATCGTGATTTGTCTAAAAGGTGAGGTTGAATTTGAAGGCCAAAGCGTATGATCTCTGTGAGTCATTACCATTCTCCCCAAGACATTACCCCTTTTTTAGAAGCGGAGTTTAATTCAACCCCATAGCACATTTACCTTCTATTTCAGTTTTTACATTATTTAATCTATCTGGGTTGCAGGTCCATGTCTCTGTACATGTGAGAGCAAGTATCTGGTTCTCCATTCTTGTTTTGGTTTAAGAGAGAGTTATGGCTAGCTGCATTAATTGTTATAAGCATGCTTGACCTACAGGTTTGCGGAGTTACACATGCTCCCTTACCATTACCAGAGATACAAGCCATGCCAGTTGCAGAGGACCTGCAGCCAGGAGCACCAGAGGTACCTTCTCCAACCCCGGTTGAGCATAATCAGCCACGACTTTGCAGAAGCCAAAGGAATCGCGATCGTCGGAACTATAATGTTCTAAAACGGGTAAATAATGGCTTCGCTCGTGAGGCTGCCCAAATGTGTCTTGATAATGCTGAAGTGGGATCAGCTCTTACTGCGGAGACAAATATGATGCTTGATGGTATTACAAGTCAGGAACCCACAACCTTTGATGAAGCAGTCAATGGTCCATTTGCAAAGGAATACAAGGTAGCAATGGAAGCAGAAATAACTGCCCTGTTGGAGTGTGACACTGGGTAAGAAGGGAAAGAAGATGCGGTTCCATCGAGTACCGCAATAGGATCTAAATTGATATTCAAGACAAAACTAAACCCGGACAAGTCCTACCACTTCAAGGCCCGTCTGGTAATCAAGAGCTATGAACAGCGTTCAAGAATTGATCATGATTCAACCTATGCTCCAGTCAGTCAGCTACCAACTGTTCAGATTCTAGTTTCACTAGCAGCTTCACATGGTTGGTTTGTTGATCATGTTAATGTGGTTACGGCCATCTTGAATCCTGATATTGACCGCAAGGACGTCTACATGCTTCTTTCTCCTGGCTTTCCTGAGCTTCGACCAGATCTTGCATACTCTACTGTAGTCTTAAAGAAAGTCCAATATGGCTTAAAACAAGCGCCACGTCTGTGGTATAAGGCTATAGATTTCCTACTCCTTTCCATAAGATTTTCAAAGTCTAATGCAAAACCGAACCTCTATATCCAACCCAACTTCTACTTGATTCTCTATGTGAATGATATGTTGATAGTATATGCAGATCCTAGAAAGGCTAAGGTGATTAAGCACTGCCTTAATAGCAAATATCACATGAACGACCTAGGACCAGTGCGACGGTTCCCAGGACTTGAAATAGAATGAGATCCAGATGGTGCCTACTCTATCTCACAAACAGGATATATAGAAACAGTCCTTTGCCGTTTTCAGATGGACAAGGCCAATGGAGCATCGACACCTTTAGCTAAAGATACTCGACTGTCAGAATATACAAATAATAAGCAGGTTGATCAGAATTCCTACCTTTTAGGCATATTGGAAAAGCGTAGCTTTTCCACCCATTTTTGTGTACCCTGGGGTTACGCTACCTTCACCCTGTGAAGCTAACAGCCCCCTCTGGCCCCGGCATTAAGACAGCGCAACAACACTAGACGGTGTCATAGTTGCATCCCAACAGCAAAAGACACTATCATTGTAACCTATCTTACAATACCGTATACGTCATGGCCATCCGTCTCATGGGATGCCATTTGCAGGATCTATGAGAGAGGACCACTGGCGAGCTTATGCAAGTGTCCCAGGCAAAATCGGTGAATGTGGCATAAAGTTACAGACATAGCGGTACGGCACAGGAGACTATGTCACCAAAGTAATCGGAGGTTTTCGTCGTGTCTACTCTGGAGTGAAATGAGAGTATGACCTCACCCACACCAATGGTATATTACCATGTAGGACAATTGGGTAAGGAAGAACTATAAGAGAATTATGCCACTGGTACGATCCCGACTCCTAGTCTGACCAAACCCTATACACTGGAAGCCAGAGTGAGATCTGCTACTGCGATAGGTCGGATTACGAAGTTGGCCACTTCGTTCGTTTGATGATGAGGATACTGTCTAGCATGCAAACAAGTTTCAGTTCCTCCTGATGCAAAAAGGATTGTGAACTCTTACTCGGAGGTGGTGTCACACTAGAGAAATCAAGAGCACTCCAGTTGGGCAGTCAGGAGTGGGGCAATTATATTCAGGGTGAAAGGGTGTTCGCACTATGAGGAAATGTTCGAAATGGTCTGCAGGTACTTAGTTAGTATAGTAGATACTTGTAGGCCGCGCACTCTATCGACGCGAGATATAAATATTGAAGTGTCTCCCAAGCTTTACTGAAATTATCACCCTACAGAGAAGAGACCTTATCAATATAATAAGCTATTACTAGAAAAATCTTTATCACTATTTTACGTATGTTTATATTGAGCCTTTCTAGACACATGTCCATCCAAGATAAAGTACCTTGGTCTTACCCATCTCGCTTGTTCTTAGAAATCTGGTATCACCTAACACTACCTTACGTGAATTGGTGCTCTTATGTATATCTCCCTTGGCACTCGGCCAGATATCACCTTTGCTCTCTCTGCTCTTAGCACCTACAGCTGCGATTTGTATACGGTACATCAAACCGCTGTCTCACGTGTTCTCCAGTATCTCAAGCAGACAAAGACGATGGGATTACACTTTAAGTCGCATGGGGCTGTGCCTACCCTTATGGGGTTCACGGATGCAGACTGGGCAGGAGATTCACGAAACCGCTGCTCAATTGGTGCCTTCGTCTTCCTACTAGGCGGCCCAGTCTCCTGGCAGTGAAAGCGGCAGAGTATCATTGCGACTTCTACATTGGAGTCAGAGTATTCTGCCTTTCTGGACACAGTTAAGGAGGTCTTATGGCTTCGTCAGATCCTTGCTTATATCAAATGGGAGGTCTCTTTGAACACAGTTGGGAATACCATATCAGCAGCCAGTTCTTCTTCAGCATATCCTCCTATGCTATCCCAACCGACAACCATTTATACTGACAGTGCAAGAGCTATACAAACCGTGAGCTCTGAGGGAGTTACAGCTCGCAATAAACACTTTGATATTCGTCTTTTCAAGTTCCACGAGGTCCAGCAACTTGGGATTGTCCAGTTTACCTTTGTTTCAGGAGAGAATAATGCCGCTGATAGCCTTACCAGTGCACTTCCAGAATCTATGCATCGCCAATTATTGACAATGATTGGTCCTTCAGCTACACTGGTCTGATATCTGAGTCTCCTCTCTTGCCTTGTATTTTCTCGCTTTTTATTTGCCTTTGTTCCATTATATAAGGTATTTACGTGGCTGCTAGTCAACTGCAGCTGAGAGTATAGATTTCCCCTCTGAGACAATTTGGATGAGGGGTTTTACTGGTGCTCCGTGATGCTCAGAGCTATGTGGTCTATGGTGCTTTTTTTGCCATTGGCTTCGGTCTTGGTTTGTTGAGGGCGGGAAGTATTAGAAATCGTTGTTGCTGTACACTAGTTAGCCGATCGCCTCATCACTGATCTCCCCTAACCCCAACCTATCTTTCTTCTGCTCAATACTTGTTTGCTTCCTTCTTAGATAGAACAACCACAGAATACAAGACATCTCTATTTCTGACAAACACCAACGGCTGTGGTGAAGTTCTAGTGAGGGGCTGTGAATCATATCCTGTCACTCGAGGTGCAATGCTAAAATATGTCGGAAGTATTACTTCAATGTGATGTGCGGCGCACATATGTTCAGCCAATAGCCAGGCGACTTGGAATGTGGTGTACGGGGAAGTAACTAGAGTCATATTGATGTATGTTGATACTGCGGATTGTTATGAAGTACCGCAGTCTGGCGCGTCTATAGGCGAGCAAGCAAGATAGAATCAATCTCTTTCTTTCTTTTATCGTTCAAGTCCCATTACTATACACTGCATCTCCGGCCTCTTCTGCGCGACCTCCAACAGGTTATGAGCCCGGAGTGGCTCCCAACTGCACTCACGGATCTCAGAATGATTTACCTCTTCGCAATCCTAGGATGTCCTTCCACCAAAACGATGAATTGCTCCATCTGCCCAAGGAAAGGTACCGGTCCAAGTTCGGTGAAATCGATAAGCTAAGCGATACCAACTTCCCTCAGTGGGTACGCAATATCCATGCCTTTCTTCGTGGAGAAAATTGTCTCCAGATCGTTTTCGAACAAGAAGCGGAACCCACTGCCGATGAATACACAAAGTGGAAAGATTACCTGAGTAGGAAGGGGGCTGCCTATGCTCTGATCTTCGCTTCATGTACACCCGAAATCCAGGAGTACATCAGTGGACTAGATGAACCAGCAGAAATGTGGAAAAGACTTCACGAGAAGTTGGATACTACTGCATCCCGAGCAGGACGGACTATTCTCGCCTGTCCGTTCAACCAATCAAAGCCTGAGCCGACGGAACTGATTCAGAAAAATCTTGCGAAGCTACTTCAACTTCGGAGAAGACTAGCGGGTACTGACCAAGCTATCTCTGACGAAGCATTTTCCTCTCACCTCATTTCCACACTTCCTACCTCTTTCAATAGCTTTGTTGACATGGTACTCCACCAACCAAATGGCTATACAGTCGAAAACCTTATCTCGAAGGTGATCGAAGCTGAAGCAACAGCCAACAGCCGCAACAATGAACAAACTAGTTTAAACACTAGTATTACCTCCGGAACAGCCCTTTATACCAATAGTTCCACCACCAGTAGGAACTTCAAAGCCCATTTTGGAAGGGGAAACCAAGGTGGTTCTGGTTACGTACGGGGAAGAGGGATGATGGGACGAGGAAGAGGAAGAGGACACTGGAGAGCAGGTGGTCAGGAGCCGATTTCCTGCTGGTACTGTGGGCTACGGGGCCACCGGGAATCTGACTGTCGAATTAAGCGACGAGCTAGTACTGTCATAAGTACTACTCGGTTCCGTTCACCGAAACATGAGACTAGTACTGCTTCAGCAAGTTTGACGAGAGTCCAGGCGCTTGCAGCAACTAGGTCTTCTAGCAACACAGGCCGATACGAATGGGTGGTGGACTCAGGTGCCTCGCATCACATATGCAATACCCGATCCGCATTCCACAATCTGCACACTCTGCCGTCAGCTGTTAGCATTCTGCTTGGACATTGCTCGGAGGCCTTCGGGATCAGACAAGGAGAAATTAGTCTAGATGTAGGATCCGGACTTGTGGTCCAATTCACGGCACTCTACGCTCCGGCCTTTAGCGTATCCCTCTTGTCAATTAGTCAACTTCCAGCGAAGTACTCGGTTATCTTTTGAGGCAATACCTGCTTCATTGCTGATCGGAAAACTCCCTCTGGCGAGATCAAACTAGCCATACGAGAGAATGGCCTCTACCAATTAAGAGTCCAGATAACCTATCCGAATAAGCACCCAAGAGGAAAGTCAGTAGCAGCCATGACTGCGAGCAAACCGACTCTCGAGCTATGGCACAAGCGGTTTGGCCATATTGGGGTTCAAAGTCAACGGTACATCTTAGGCGAGTCGGTTCCACCAAATGCTAGCCTGCCATTGTGTTCGACCTGCGTACTCAGTAAGCAACACCAAAAGATTATCTGAACCCCAGTACCTCCAGTATCACGCCCTTTTGAGCTAGTGCACTCGGACGTCTGTGGTCCGATATCAATACTGTCATTCTCGGGTCAGAGATACTTTGTGGTTTATGTGGACGACTACTCGCGACGAGTTTGGGTCTACTTTGTTAGATCGAAAGAGTCTATTGAAATGACATCAGTATTTCAGGAGTTCTTAGCACGAATGGAAAAAGCCTATGCAGATTGGCCGATAGCACGATTTCGCTGCGATAACGGAAGGGGAGAGTACGATAACAGACTCTTTCGGGCAATTCTTAGAGTTTCTGGAATTTCTTTTGAGCCAGCCCCACCCTATACGCAACACCCAAACGGCAAAAGCGAGCGAATGATTCAAACTCTTGTCACTAAGGCACGCTCTATGCTTATTGATGCTAAGTTACCCACCGCCATGTGGGCTGAGGCAATCTCAACTGCGGCATATCTTCACGAGCGCTCGCCAAGTTGGCCACTACTTCACAAAACTCCGTACGAGATGCTAAACCAAGGCAAGAAGCCAGTTATTCACCACTTACGGAGATTCGGCTGCCAAGCATACAAGTTAGTCCCACCACCACAGCGCAAACACAGAAAGTTTGGTGAACGCTCCTGACTCTGTACTATGATTGGCTATGTACATGATGCTACCACCATGTGGAGACTTTGGGATACTGTGGAGAAGCGAATGATTACAGCATCGAATGTTATATTCGATGAGGGGACGATAGTAGGAGATGTGGGATTTGAGGATGTGCTGAAAGCAGTATTGCCCGAAGAGGTATATACAGATGAGGAGTATGAAGAGCTTGAAGAGAAAGTACCAAGCAAAAGTCTTGTTGAGAAAGAAGCTCCTAGTGATATACCATCTAAAATACTAGATGAGAAAGTAAGTGCCGAGAGAGCCTTACAGGAAGCCTCAGCTGCAATCGACAGTGGGAAGGAGTCGTCTGAGGCAGTTCCAGAGACTCAGTTGCGAAGATCAAACCGCATACAAGCTAAGACTACAATGGTAGCAGAAGAACATACCGGTATTAGAACTGATGATCTCCCGAGTACGGTTGAGATTTTGCATCAGAGTGATACGGGTGAACAAGAGAGTTACTCTGAAGCTGTATCTGACATAAGATGGCAGGAGGCAATGAGAAGCGAGTATGATTCGCTGAAAGCACATGAGACATTTTATCACGTCACAGATGATGACTTAAGACCGATTACCTGCAAGTGGGTTTTTAGACTGAAAGCTAATGCAGATGGAAGTCGGCGCTACAAGGCTAGGCTAGTGGCAAGAGGATTTGAGCAAGTTCATGGCGTGGATTATAGTGAGACCTTTGCCCCTATCACTCGACTAACTACATTTCGCATCTATGTTGCCTTGGCACTTGAACTACAGGCTACGATATATCACCTCGATGTGGTAACAGCTTTTCTAAATCCAGTGATAGAAGAACGAACAGCGATCACTATCCCTGAAGGGATCGAGTGGCTTGACCCCAAGCTAGCTGATTACCTTACTTCTTCGTTGAAGCTTCGCCTAAATAAGGCACTCTATGGCCTAAGACAGGCACCCCACTTGTGGTATAAAGATATCGCCAATACACTCACCACCTTAGGCTTTACTCCTAGTGTCTCAGACTCGAACCTTTACTTCTCTAAGCTAAAGCGAATGATGGTTCGGCTGTATGTGGACGATATTCTCCTTTGAGCACAAGGAAACGCTATCGCCCCACTGGACGAAGTCAAAAACGCCCTGAAATCGAAGTACAAGATTACAGATCTTGGGCCAGCACAGCAGTATCTGGGAATTACCCTTCGCCAAAGTCCTACCCAGATTGTCCTCTCTCAAGCACCCTATGTCTTGACTCTTTTGAAAAGATTTGGCCTCCAAGATTGTAATGGGCATCTTACACCGCTCGAACCAGGATCTAGAACCAAGACAGAATCTTCTCCTCTACCCCCTGCAGAGATAAAGACTTACCAAGCGATTGTAGGAGGTATCATGTACTTGATGCTGGCCACTCGACCAGATTTGGCCTACAGCATATCGGTACTATCAAAGTGTGCTGCCAGTCCACAAGAACATCACTTAGGGATGGCCAAACGAGTACTCCGCTATCTGAAAAGAACTGCGCAACTCTCTCTCATCTACACAAGAACCCCAGTCCTACCTAAAACACTACAGACTTCTTGCTGGCCGGCCACTACAGGCTTTACTGATTCTGATTGGGCAGGGGATCCTATTGACCGCCACTCTACTGCAGCATTTGTCTTTCTCTTTGCTGGAACCGCAATCTCCTGGAAGTCGAAAAAGCAGTCTCTTGTTGCTCTATCGACAACAGAGGCTGAGTATGTGGCTGCCAGTGAGGCTTCCAAAGAGGCAGTTTGGCTACGGCGGATTCTCTCCGAAATGCATGAAACCTTCAGTACTAATAAAGGTTCCCCCTCTGCTGCTCCACCAATTACACTCTATATCGACAATCAAGCGGCCATCAAGTTAATCAAAAACTCACGATTCCATGAACGTACGAAACACATTGAAATCAAGCGTCACTATATACGAGAAACATATGAAAACGGCGAGATCTCACTTCAACATACACCCACAACAGAAAATATTACGGATGCTATGACCAAGTCACTTTCAACAGCCGTCTTCTGGATTCACCTTCAGCGGATGGGACTACAGGAGTTTGAGAGTTGCCAGACACTTTAGACTAGTTAACTTTTCTTTTCCTCTCTTTTGTTTCATTTCCTCGCTTCCTGTGTAGCACTCTTTTCCCGTTCTCAGAAAGCTTTTTTCCCACTGGGTTTTGCTCTGAGCTCTGGGTTTTTAACGAGACTACAAGTACTGTATCTTTAACTTTGATTTGGTTTCCTTTACTTTTCTGATATGACAAAGGGAATCATTGAAGTGGGGGCGTGTCGGAAGTATTACTTCAATGTGATGTGCGGCGCACATATGTTCGGCCAATGGCCAGGCGACTTGGAATGTGGTGTACGGGGAAGTAACTAGAGTCATATTGATGTATGTTGATACTGCGGATTGTTATAAAGTACCGCAGTCTGGCGCGTCTATAGGCGAGCAAGCAAGATAGAATCAATCTCTTTCTTTCTTTTATCGTTCAAGTCCCATTACTATACACTGCATCTCCGGCCTCTTCTGCGCGACCTCCGACAAAATAGCCGAAAGCAAAAGAGATTATCACTGGGGCCCGCCAAATATAGCACTACGGCGCACCCCATAACGGTGATTTTGATTTATTATCATAATATTATTATTATAATAGAGATACATGTCAATAACTTAAAAAAAGAGGGGATCAGAAGAGAAAAGTATGGTGTTTTTTTTGTTTTCAAGTGTTTGGTCTCCTAACAAGTACTGTTATGATAAAATTTGGCTTGCCTCACTTGCAGTTTTTTTACGTTACCTGCGAATGACTCAGACAGAATAGAGAGTGGTTCATGATCCCTCTTGGGTGGGCGTCATGTTTTTCTGTAGGGGTGCTATTGCCTAGTCTTAGCCGATAAGAGGGGTCTATGTAAGTTACGATCTTTGACTTCTCTCGCTCTTTCCCCCACGACAGCGACCACGGGAACACAGAACAACGGAGGAACCGTTTGGACTGTAGAAGGAAATTCGTGATAGCAGTTGAATTTTTTCCTCTTCTTTGCCGTTCTGTGGGTTGGCTTTAGATAAGAGGTTTGTGCAGCTTAGCGGATTTGAATAGACAGTGACTTGTGAGGCTTCTGTTTCTGGAAGGGATTTCTTGATTGTGACACCTGTTTGCCCGTACTTCTCCCTTTTCGCAGAGTGGATACTGTTGCCCAGTTATTTTGTTTTCAGTACTCGTACTCGAGCACGTTACCGTATCACACTTGCCGGCTTTCAACCACCTGAAGTTAAAAGATTGATCGGACTCTCCACTAGACCAAGTGATTGATTGGCACGGATAGGATGAAAAAGAACGAGCTCCGATATGGACCAGCAGTCTACAAGCGAGTTGTATTGGTTGAATCCGCTCGCTTCAAGGCGAAAAGATTCAGGGTACAAGCTTCATAAAAAGTGCTAGTATCATGTATTTACAAAGGACTACCGTAGGCGAGTATGTTACGATAAGCATCACGGATAGATACTGCCCTCTACTGGTATCATACTATCCCTTCCCGTAAAATTCGGTTTTTACGGTAGTCCGTCAGTACGCCCAGGAAATCGGTGGAACATGTCGCAGTTAGGACCGCCAAGAGGTTTATTCCCTGTTAAGGAAACCTTAACAACCAAATGCCATTAATCCATTCTCGATTAAGGAAAGATAATTTCCAGATCCCGTCGTTTTCTTAACGAGATCCCTTGGGTGTAGCACCAGACGGGTTACGGGATAGTGAGCAGCGAGGGCTTGCATAAAATAGGTAAACAGCATTCTTTACTTCAATAGCCGATACCGGTAAATCTGTCTCCTATCTAAGATCCAAGCCTAATCTACTACAGTACCAAAATCCATTGTGGAACCGGGGGTGTCGAGAATCTTCTATTCGGGGCTGAGGATGGTTGGGTTTGTTGCAGGCTTGTGCAACTCCAGAGCCTCATAAGTCTCCATCCCCTCTTTCTCCGGGACTCAGAGATCGTCTCTGGTCGAGACAGATTGGATTCTCACCATACACTACCGCAAAAACTGGCAAGAACGGCCACGGCGCTAGTACGTCCAAATAAGATTTTCACCCAAGTTTTGTCTCGAAATCGCAATGAGACGCCTAGGCTAACCCTTTGTGGCCAGAACTAGGCCCTTCAGGGCTCTTATTTTGACGCAATCGTAAGTTTCAGCTCACCGCTCCTTATTTCGACTACTAGCGCGGTGGCCGTTCTTGCCAGTTTTTGCGGTATCTTTCCCTAACTCTCACAAAAAAATTAATCCAGATAACCGAGTGTGGTGCTGATGTCGTTCCAGTATCGGCACTTCGCCGCGAATATGAACTTGTTCAACACTATAAACTCGTTCAACACTATAAACTCGTTCAACAATGTTAATCCCTTTTTATACCATATAGAGGATGAAGAGCAAATTCTCAAGTGGCTATCTCCGCTTGAACCAAAGCGACGCCACCAAGATGTGCAAACCGACCGGCTCAATCGAGTGGGAAACTGGATACTAGAAGTCAACGAGTTCAGGAAGTGGCGTGACGAGGAAGATGGTTGCGTTGAGCCAGTGCTGTTCTGTTCTGGGAACCCCGGGGTGGGGAAAACTTATGTTAGGTAGGAAGTGCTTTTGCCCTGGAAGGAGTTAATGCAGACATTGTTGATGATCGACAAACAATAGTTCCCTCGTTGTTGACAGTCTGCGCGATCTTGCTGGGAAGGATGCCGTGGCCGCAGTATACTGCGATTTCCTCGCCCAGGAGGAGCAGTCCACCACAAATATGTTGGGCGCCATCCTCAAGCAACTCATCATAGGAGTTGGAATCCCAGAGGATATACGGGAGGCTTTTCAGAAGGCCAAAAAGCTGTTTGGCGGCTGTAGTCTCCCACTTATTAGTGTGGTAGAAAATCTAAAGAGGACTATTATTACATCGTATGCGCGGGTATTTATATGCTTAGACGCTTTAGACGAATCCCCTCCAAAGCAGCGACAAGAGCTCCTTGAATCACTGAGGGAAATTGTTCGATTTTCACCAAACGCGCGACTATTCCTCACCGGAAGGCCCTCCATCTATGACGAAATAGTGCGATGTTTTAGCAAGGTTGTCCGGATACCAGTCTGCCCTACCCATGCCGATATTCAGGGTTATCTGGAGAAGAGGCTGGACCGTGAGACTGACCCTGATGCAATGGACGACGGACTGCGAGCTGATATTATAAGAATCATTCCAGAGAAGATCCCGGAAATGAGGCAAGAATACCGAAAAAGCTCCTGATGCAAGTCCGAGATATGTATGGTTCACTAATAGTGGTGCCTAGTTTCCTCCTCGTTTCTCTAAGCATTGATGCCGTCCTGGACGGGATTGCTCTCGGTCGGGGAAGGGAGAAGCTTGATGAGATAACCAAAGGAAAGGGTATGGGAGATACTTACGCCGCGATCATATCGCGAATAATGGCGCAGCCGAGAAGAAAATCAAAACTTGGCATGGAAGTTCTAATGTGGGTATCGCATGCGGAGCGGCCATTGCATGTCGACGAGCTATGCAACGCCCTAGGGGTCGAAGAGGGATCTTCCGGCCTGAATTCTCGCAGCATTCCTGAGATAGAGGCACTCCTAGCTTGCTGCCTGGGGCTCGTCACAGTCGAGAAGTCCTCGTCTACTGTCCGGCTTGTCCACAACACTCTGCAAGAGTACCTCTCCCACAACCCCAACTTGTTCCTGAAGCCCCACTCAAGGATTGCCGAGGCGTGTTTGACCTACCTCAATTTTCGCCATATTAGGGCCCTTTCATCCACTCTCCGCTCCGTACCACCAACCGCCCCTTTCCTCATATATGCTTCTTGTCACTGGGGTGCACATGCTAGAAGAGAAACCACTGAAAGTGTGAAAACCCAAGCACTGAAATTACTTTGTGCATACGATAAGAATGTATCTTCAAAGATGTTGTTATTGCATGGAATCCGCATTTTGGATTAGCCTTTTGATTCAGAAGGCATCCTGAGAGGATTCACAGGGCTTCACGGTGCTGCATACCTCGGCTGCGTGGAGATAGTAGTTGCTTTACTAGAGACGGATAGATGGGATGCACAGGCCGTTGATTTCCATGGTAACACAGCAATCGCCTGGGCTGCTGGGAGGGGGCATGAAGAGGTGGTCAGGGTGCTGCTGGAACAGAGCGACGTCGATCCCAACACAGCTGACATCACATATGGCCAAACGCCGCTCTCGCTGGCGGCCAAGAATGGGCATCAAGGGGTTGTGAGGATCCTGCTAAAGCGGAACGACATCAATCCCGACAAGGCGGATAAATGGAACCGAACACCGCTCTTAGTGGCTGCCGAGGGCGGAAATGAAGGGGTAGTGCGTATTCTGTTAAAACGGAACGACGTTAATCTCGACACAGTCGATGATTGGAGTCAAACACCACTCTTGCGGGCTGCAGAGAATGGGCGTGATGGTGTTGTGGAGATGCTACTGAAGCAGAAGGAAACTAATCCCGACAAAGCGAATAAATGGAACCAAACACCGCTCATGTTGGCGGCTAAGAATGGGCATGGAGGCGTCGTGAGGATTCTACTGGAACGGAATGACATCAATCCTGACAAGGGGGATAAGTGGATCCGGACCCCGCTCTTACTGGCTGCAGAGAACGGGCATGAGGGGGTTGTGAGGATGCTACTCGAACGGAACGATGTCAATGCAAACAAAACGGATGACCGAAACAGGACTCCACTCTCGTTGGCTGCTGGAAATGGGCATGGGGGGGTCGTGAGGATTCTGCTGGGACGGAATGACGTCGACCCCAACATTGCTGACACCACATATGGCCAAACGCCGCTCTCGTGGAGTGCCATGAGGGGGCGTGAGGAGGTCGTGAGGATGCTACTAGAGCAGAGCGATGCAAACCCCGACCAACCCGATAAGCAGGGTCGGACACCGCTCGTATGGGCCCTCGAGAATGGGCATGAGGGAATTGCGGAGCTGCTCGGAGAGCAGACGGAATCGGCTCCCCAATATGCAGCAAGCCTGTAACCAACAGAACCCCTCGAACCGTTAGGTCCATCGGAACCTCCTTCTAAAAGCACGTGCACATTCATTCAAGGATAAAACCCTCTACTTCTCCTTATCCCCGATGTCTTCTGCCAGCAGGGGAACAAATCAAGCAAAACAGAATCCTACGCCCGCCATAAATCGTTCTTTACACATGGGTTGAAAAGTTACTTCGGATGTCAAGCCTCTGGATCATTCACTTTGGATCTCTAGTTTTCTTCTCAGCAGCCTCGAGGTACAATACAGACATAACTTATATTAGACACACACTATACACATGAACTAAGCGCACTGCAAGAATCAATGAAGAAGACGTTATAGCGCTTGGTTAATAGAGCTTGGCTATTTTTCTACTTTCGCTCAATTTTTCCATTTTCCATTTTCTTTCCTGACTCGTAATTTTTAGAGTTGAAGGGTGTCAGTGAATCGTGGGCGGTCCTGAAAGTTACAAGGCTGTCCGCGACTACCTTAATTCCAACGTCTAAAGTTAGAATGATTTACGGAGAAAGCTCTACAATCATCTCTTTCTCTTGTTATCACGGGAGTAAGTAGGGGGATGGGGACATTCATAGAGAGAAATGAGTAGGCGCGGAAAGTAAATGGAAGGGTCAGGATGCTTTTGTAATTTTTGTTATATTTTATATGCGAGGTGCGGATCGAGAGAGCAGGGTTTATGATTATGCTTTTCTCATAGTCAAGTCATATTCTATTCTGCCTGTTGAAAATGGTGCTGCTTGCCATACTCACGATACTTCCTTTGTTCAGATAACTTCCGGGAGCACGCTTGTTTGTGGCTTTGGATATGCGCTGAGGATTCGGGCATATGGCTCCGGCTTTGGGCGTTTGGCTTGTACGTTCGGGAAAGCATTGCAAAGGCAGGAATGCGCGATAGTTTTGGGATCGTGCAGCTTTCGGGAAAGCCGGGAGAAAAGCCGGGAGAAAGGCGGAAGAGCTGTAAGGCCAGTGTGAAAGAGCTGGAAGCCCAGAGGTGGGAAGAGTGTTTGTTTTCCTTTTAGTTAGCCGGGAGTCATTATGGGGGAAGGGGACTCAGACGGAGCAGCACTATGGCTCATGGATGGATATGATGTCTTTGCAATTGATATATACTCGTGTGATCGCCCTTAGTTAGTTAGAGAGAGTGTGTGGAGCATCGAGCATCGTGGAGTCGTTGAGCGAGAGACCGTGGTTGTTGTTCGGTAGTGAAGAGTTTTTTTCCCCTCTCCTGAGTGCGATCGTTCAGGCGTGAGTTCCTTGGCGTTTATCGTTTCGTTTCGTTTCGCCGTGTCTCGTTTCGCCGCCAAAGTCTGGGACTGCCCGCCTTATTACTAGACTATGTACTACTAGTAGGTATCCTCAGAGAGTGATATCGTCAAAAATGATCCGGAACGATTAATAAACAACAGTTGGAAATCTTTAATGCTGCTTGGCATACTCAGCCTACACACAGCTGATCCCTTTATCGTTTTGGACAAAGGCTTTGGATATGCACTTGGGATCGAAGCAGCGCCGGAAGGAATGCGACTTTGAAAGAGTCGGATGCACGAAGGGTCGAATGCATGGAGGCTATGGAAAGTGGAACTTCTCTAAGATGTTCTTTTGTTAGCATAGAAGTTTGCGGAAGAGAAAGGGGGACATGTGTGGAAGAGAACTGACATGTGTCGTGATATCTGGAAAGATAGGAATAGGGCTTTGCTGGTTTATATACTCTTTTCTTCAGTGAGTTGGCTAGTTGAGCGTCATGAGAGTCATGATCGTGAGCGAGCAGTTGAATGACAAGGAGTTCCCCACTCAAAGTTGTGCGTTGGCGATCGAAGTCCTTTATGTGCTTTCGGCGTTTTGCTTCGTTTTGTTGCTGCCCTCTCGCCCTCTCGTCTTCCTCCATTTCGCGTTCAGCCATCAATGTTCAAAAACAGCCTTCAAAGCACCTAGAGTGAGAAATTGTCTAGATCCACGGTTAGGCCAATAATTAATTTGGACTGAGGGCCCGTTTGCATAGGCGGCCCTCTAGCACCTCGAGGTGGTGCCGACCATCGAAAGGGGTTAGATGGTTGGAGGAACTCGGGAAAGTATTATAGATGGTGTTTACGAGTACCTACCGCGGCGCATTGTCTAACGGAGATCCGATTTCCAAGCGCACCTCCGAGGCAAGGTCATGTTTTGACTGTCTAGCGACAAGACCTTAGGACGATGGAAAATTAGGTAGGTAATTTACCCCCGCTCCATCTATCGGAAAATGATGCCGGTTGACACGCCGCCGTCTACCGGTACTCCGTACTCGAGTGGTTTCATCACCCCAATTATAGAACTGAACGGTCATGTAAACGAACCCTAGTGGCCAAAGAAAACAAGCTCGGATTTCGGGACATTAAGTTACCGGTATTGGTTTTTTTCCCGAAATGTTGTGAAAGGGGCCCATCGCTCCCCGAGCTTTTGTTTTCAGAGCTCAATTGCACAAGAGTATCTACTAGGGGCTGTACCAGGAATTTCGCTCCTAAGAATTACTGTACTATATATGCTGTCGCACCTCGCAGCCCCGGACTTCATTCTCCCGGATCCCCCACTGCCCCTGATGAAATTCCCTGTGTTCTACTTGTAAAAAAATTTGCTGGATTTTGTTTTTGATTCTAGCCATCCAGGACATCGAGGTGCGACTGCACATGCACTGTGAATTCTCGAGTTTAGCGGCCTCCTAAGTGCTACGGTAATTAAGCAGAGAGCTCTGAAAGAGAGAGGAAGAGATTCGCAGCTTTTCCTCTGCTGTGTATTCTCGCAACCTTCAAGAAAACTACAATGGTTGTCTACTGCAGGCCAAATTGCGTAACCTTCAGCTGCCCGCGCTTTGGAAAGGCTAAATAATAAAGGCACCAACTTTATTAAAATTCTCGGTTCGATAGCTCCGTCGGGAGAACACGCTGAGTACGCGATGATACAAGTACACGTACTCGAGTACTGTACTCGAGTATTGTAAATGGATGCCACATTCTGGAATAGGAATTGATGAGCACCTGGCGTAGTGCAAGTAAGCGGCGTTCTTAAGCATATTTGATATACAGTACCGGTACTCAAGAAGTTAAGTTAACCTCGTTTTTCGTCATGAGACCCGGGGCTGACCGACAAGCTGAATTGATTTTCTAACAGTTGGCCTCAATCTTCAGCCCTTGATGCACAACCCATAGTGATTGAGCCAGCGCAGGCCTGTGCAACCCCAGAGCCTTCTAAGCAACGGTACCCCCCTTCCCCACCCCCTAGAGATCATCTCGGGTTTCGAGAGAAGCTAGATTCCCCTTCCACACGGCCCCTGTTTATCTATCGCACAAAAGGAACTCAGATAACAATATAGTGCAGATGTCGTCCTGGCACCAGCAGATTATCGGTAATACCAACTCGTTCAACTTAAGCAGTATTGTCAACTTCATCTCGGAGGGAGACGCCGAGGAACACAAAATTCTTCAGTGGCTGTCGCCACTCGAACCACAGAAACGGCACCAAGGTGTGCGAGCCGGCCGAGTCGATGGCGTGGGAAACTGGGTGCTAGAAACTAGAGAGTTTAGGAAGTGGCGTGGCGAGGAAGATGGTTGCGTTGAGCCAGTGTTGTTCTGCTACGGCAATCCAGGGGTGGGAAAAACCCATGTCAGGTAAGAAGAACCCCTGCCTGGAGAAACAAAATGCAGATGTCGCTGACCATTAGTTATAGTTCCCTAGTCATTGATAATCTGTGCGATCAGGCCGAGGGGAAAGATGTTGCCGTCATGGGAGTATACTGCGATTTCCTTGCCCAGGAGGAACAGTCCACCACAAATATGTTGGGTGCCATCCTCAAGCAACTTGCCACCAGAGGAGGGATCTCGGATTATATACGGGAGGCTTTTCAGAAGGCCAAAAAGGAATTTGGCGGCCGCGGTCTCCTACTCCCCAATATTGTGGATATGCTGAAGAAGGAAATTACATCATTACCGCGGGGATATATATGTTTCGACGCTTTAGACGAATCCCCCCCGAAGCACCGACGAGAGCTCCTTGAGGCCGTACAGGAAATCATTCGAGTGTCACCAAACACGCGAGTATTCCTTACTGGGAGGCCCCATATCTATGACGAAATCGTGAGATATTTTAGCAGGGCTGTCCGGATACCAGTCTGCCCTACCCAGGCCGATATAAAGAGTTATCTAGAGAAGAGGTTGAGTGATGACACCGACCCCAATGCAATGGACAAAAAATTGCGGGCGGATATTATGAGGATTATTCCGGAGAAAATCTCGCAAATGTAAGGGAGAATGCCAAACTCATTCCAAATGCATATATAATCGCGGACTATCATTCACTAACAATGCTATCCAGTTTCCTTCTTATTTCTCTAAACATTGATGCAATCCTGGGAGAGGTCACTCTGTATCGGAGAAGGAAGAAGCTTGATGCGATGACCAAAGGGGAGGGACTAGGAGCTGCTTACGCGGCAACACTCTCACGGGTGAAGGCGCAGTCGGGAAGTAGATCAAAGCTCGGGATGGAAGTTCTAATGTGGGTATCGCATGCGGAGAGGCCGTTACATGTCGACGAGCTATGCCATGCCCTAGGAGTAGAGGGGGGGTCTATAAACTTCAACACCCAGAATATTCCTGCGATAGAAACACTACTAGAATGCGCACTCGGACTCGTCACGGTCGAGAAGTCCTCGTCTACCGTCCGGCTTGTCCACTACACTCTGCAAGAGCATCTCTCCAATAACCCCGATTTGTTCCTTGATCCCCACTCGGTGATTGCAGAGGTTTGTTTGACCTACCTCAATTTTCGGTATATAAGGGACATTTCGCCTGCTCTTCGCGCCGTCCCACCAACCGCCGCCCTTGTTGAATATGCTTCCTGTCACTGGGGTTCACATGCTAGACGGGGAGACACTGAGCGTGTGAAAGCTCTTGCAATGGAATTACTTGATGAATACGATACCCACATATCTTCGAAGATGCTGTTATTACGTGGCGCTGGTTTTTGGGCCCAACCTTTTGATCAAGAAGACACCCCCAGAGGGTTTACCGGGCTCCACGGTGCCGCATACTTCGGATGCCTAGAGATAACAGTTGCCTTATTGGAGGCAAATAAATGGGATGCCCAGGCAACCGATTTCAATGGTAACACAGCGATCGCCTGGGCTGCTAGGAGAGGGCATGAAAGGGTGGTAAGGGTGCTGCTGCAGCGGGGCAACATCAATCCCAACATAACAAACACCATATATGGACAAACACCGCTCTTATTGGCCGCCAGGGACGGGTATGGGGGGGTCGTGCGCATTCTACTAGAATGGAGCGAGGTCAATCCCGAAAAAGCGGATAAGTGGAGCCGGACGCCACTCTTGCTGGCTGCAGAGAATGGGCATCAGGAGGTAGTGAGGATGCTGCTGGACCGGAACGACATCGATCCCGATAAGGAGGATGATTGGAGCCAAACACCGCTCTTACGGGCTGCCGAGAACGGACATCAGAGGGTTGTGAGGATGCTGCTGGGGCAGAAATTGGTTAATCCCAACAAGGCGGATAGGCGGAGCCAAACACCACTCTTGTTGGCGGCCAGGAATGGACATGAGGGTGTTGTGAAAATGCTGCTAGGACAGGACGTGGTTAACCCCCACAATGCAGATGATTGGAGCCAAACGCCGATCTCATGGGCAGCCAAGAATGGGCATGAGGGGGTCGTGAAGATGTTGCTGCGGCAGAAAGAGGTCAATCCCAACACAGAGAATACCACACCCGGCGAAACACTGCTCTTGCTGGCGGCCAAGAATGGGCATGACGGGGTCGTGAGGATACTGCTCGAACAGAGCAACGTCAATCCTGACATAGCTGATGACGAGTATGGCCAAACACCGCTCTCGTGTGCCGCCGAGAATGGGCGTGTGGGGGTAGTGCGGATTCTGCTTGAACGGAACGACGTCAATCCCGACAAAGCGGATAAATTGAATCGAACCCCACTTTGGTGGGCCCTCGAGAACGGGCACGAGAGAATTGCAAAGTTGCTGCAGGGGCGAACGGATCCGATTCTAAAACCTGCAGCCAGCCTGAACCCCACAGGGCTCCCTGCGCAGTCCGAACTGCCTCAGCATTCCTCTAAAAAGGTTCGCCGGTCTTGATATTACCATCCAAGGATAAAATCCGATACTTCCACCTCCACCCACTAATCGTACGCTCTTAATAATAGAAAAAACTAAGCTAAACAAAATACAACGTCTGCCGCCGGCAGCTCCTTGCATGTGGATTGCCAAATCACCACCGATGCCAAATCTCTTAATCGCTACACAGAATATCTCTCTCTTCTTGGTCTCCTCAAACCGCCCTAACCCCCACTTCTTGTTCCTTTACAGTTTGGATCTGTTTGACTACTTTTGTCGGTTTCCGTGCCCATTGTTGCGTTTCTATACCCTATTCCCTCCATCTATGTACACCCTTTTAGCTTGTCCTTTGCTTCTCATTCCCACTGAGTTCAGTTATTCAATATCTATCAATAATTAACTTTACATTTGCTTGTACTATTGCGCAACTTAATGATCATTCTTGTATTACAAAAGGGGTGGGTGGGGACTTCACAAATAGACATAAATTAGATATATTCACATCTATATATATAAATGGAAAAGGGTGCGCTGCAAGAATCAACGAAGAAGAGTTTTAAGGGCATGATTCACTGTTTACTGAATCTTGTTTTCTTTTCTGCCACCTATCCTTGGCCGCCCGCCTCCCACACGGGATGAACCTCGCTTCTTATGGAGACCAAAGGCTTCGTGGCTTTACTTCCCCTGGTACCTCTTTGGGCATTACAACTAACACACCGTACCCACACCACTAAATCTACGCCCCCCTCTTCTGCTAACCATTTCTCGCAAATTTCGTAAATCTCCACCACTTGAAAAGCACCCCGAGAATCCTTCTACATGTATCGGAAGCTCAACAGAAGGAGGACTTCAAGTTGAAGGTTGGGAAAATTAGGTTAAGAACTGGGTCTAATCCTAGCTGACCAACACATGGATACGCGTGAGAGTACCCGAAGTACCGGTATGGAGCTGAGCACAACACCGGCTAAGTCCCAAAACCTAAAGTTGGTATATCAATATTATGTCAACGATGCCGTTTATCACGTGATACACATCGACAGCTGAAGACCCCTGACTCCAGCTTCCAAGAACGAGAATATTCCTCGCTTTAATGGCAATCATAACAGTTTAAGCGAGGTATTGCATGATTAATACGATTGCGAGAGAGTCAGCTTTGGGATGAGCTTACTGTAATGTTGCTGTTAGCGATTGTGGTTGATCCGAAGGGTTATAGGTATGCTATTATGAAGGGAATAACTTGGATTTTTCCAGGTTTGCATTAAGGGCCCGTTTACCTAGAGCCGTCCGTCTAAAGGCATGCAACAATGCCGACCGGTAAGGGCGGCTTGACAACGGGGGAGAGTGCGGCAAAGAAGAAGGCATTTGCCTAGAGTAGGCAACATAACTTTTTGACGGTCTGGATACAAGAATCTAGGACCGTGGAAAATGGCTCAAACACTTTTGTGCCATTTATCAGAAAACACTTGAGACGCCACCGTCTAGTACAACCACTATTACAAATTTAATTTTTAGAAAGAGACAGACAGTTGAAAGTATGTAAAGGAAACAGGGTTGTTGCACGTTTAGCTTATATACTGTCTAGTATATAACTGAAAGCCCATTTACCAAACTGACTTTCTTTGACAGTCGGCATTGTCTCTGGTTGCCAGACGGCCGTCCATAGGTAAACGGGCTCTAAGTGGATATTAAGGGGGTCAGAGGACTGCTACGGCTAACGTTCTAGGAACCTATCATATCTTAATAATTAACCTAGCTGGTGGCATTATTAGCGCTTGTGCTGTGTATATGAGTCGAGGATAGATAGTTTTCTCCCACTCTACTCTTCCTGCAACCATGCTGAACCAGAAGCTCCTGACGATGTGCTAGCAGCCAGAATAAGCAGTGTTCCGAACCGCCCAGGGGCCCCCAGGGACGGCGGGGATAATGCCAAGAAGACGGGACGGGACCGCTAGCCGTGGCCCTGTGCAGGGCAAATTACGCGGGGGAACGCCGGGCACATGTGGAAAAAAATGAGGGGGACGGCAGGGGAGCTGTCGGAAGTATTACTTCAATGTGATGTGCGGTGCACATATGTTCGGCCAATGGCCAGGCTACTTGGAATGTGGGGTACGAGGAAGTAACTAGAGTCGTATTGATGTATGTTGATACTGCAGATTGTTATAAAGTACTGCAGTCTGGTGCGTTCTATAGGCGAGCAAGCAAGATAGAATCAATCTCTTTCTTTCTTTCATCGTTCGAGTCCCATTACTATAGACTGCATCTCCGGCCTCTTCTGCGCGACCTCCGACAGGAGCTGCAGACAAACTATGAGTGATATATAGTGATGCTATGTAACCCACACAATAAGCGATGTCCCTGCGAGAAAGGGGTTAAATAGATCATCAAATGCTCCAAGTATTAAGGTAAGAGTGAAGCAATCATTCCACTGCGAGCCTTATTTTCCGTTTAAAATACTTCCATAAGTCTTTTGCTTTGACCAGAGTCACGATGGTGGTGATGCAATCAAAGTCAAAGAACTGACGCAACCGAAGTTGATCCCTCGCAGCATGATGCTTAGGATTTTCCAGAAGAGTTAGCGGAAAACTCAGTTGACCCTCTTGGATCCGGATATCTGCAACCAATATGGGAACCTTCCGGCCGCGATAGTGCTAGTGCCCTCTCGTGCAAGGATACGATTACCTTGCAGACCCATGCCGGTGATTTCTAAGTTCTAATTTGGCAAACACATTTGGCATTTCTATTTTTTAATGATGCATTCTCCCTTACTTATTAGTTTACACAGAGGGCACATGGCTTGCCTGATCATAAACTGGGATGGAGATCGGGTCATGGGCTTGGATTCTGAGGATACCAGCCAAGGATATGTAACATGAAAACATCACAGGGTCCTACCTCCATCTGCCCTAGTCCATCCATTGACAGGCCCAAAAATGGCCGGTATTCAAGTAGCAAAAGTGAGATAGTTCTTGGAGATAGATTTTCGCTAGTGGGGTAAAGCACCTGTGGAAAAAAACACTAAAACAAGAGAGGTCCGACCCCAATGCAATCCGTAGCATTTCAAGAACCCCAATACTAGTTGTTACCAAAATTCACAAACTAAGCTCTGATGGAGGTCTGGTTTCCGCGCAGGGAATATGCCGTCGGACAGGCACTGCAAGGGCACAGCAATGATCGGATCTGTCGTCACGAGAATGATCCGGGTCAGTCGCTGATAGGAAAACTGAGATGTGTTCGATATCCGATATATATGACAAGTGTGTTGCAAAGGAGTGTGATGACCATGAGTTCTTCTCGTAAGGAGAAAGGAACGCAGCTCAGACTAGATACAGTTTGTGGTGGCCCGCACAGTGGGCTCCTACCACACAACACCAGTCACCGCCGCGCGGTCTGGTCAATAGCCCTGCTCACACCTACAAGTGTGCCCTAACCTAACATACCACGATGGGGTTACTCCATCACTCCCCCTAATCCCATCGTACATTCTCCCATTAATATCCATCCGCAGAGAAAAAGAAAAAAAAAACACTTTTAAACAAGTAAAAAACTAAACATCTCTGCCTCGCAGACGAGTTACATAGAAAGTGACAACATATTAAGAAAGTTCTGGTGCTTCGCTCGCTCCAATCCTTTGGTGAGCCCATCCGCTATCATGGCGTCAGTCCTAACATATGAGATATCCACATCTCCGTCCCTGACCAACTCGCGCAACCAGAAATACTTCACACCCACATGCCGGGTTGAAGGCTTAAACTGCCCATTCATCAGACTCGCTATACAGGCCTGATTGTCGTTAAACGCTGACACTAAGAGTCTTC
>Ga0307517_10002909_pt1 | contig 27119 bp, 23 predicted proteins | sample 23_EM_MG_FD_194515 | JGI IMG/M metagenome (GOLD analysis project Ga0307517, IMG submission 194515) | Populus trichocarpa ectomycorrhiza microbial communities from riparian zone in the Pacific Northwest, United States - 23_EM | ecosystem: Host-associated > Plants > Roots > Unclassified | place... | reverse complement strand
AAAATGGGATTTTACGTTGGCGACGGTCCGTACATGGTTATCGGTGGCCGTCTCGACCAGTATGGCAACTCCATGAGGGCCATAGCCTTCATAGAGGATCTCTTCGTAATTCGTCATGTCCTTGCCCTGGGCGCGCTTGATGGCGGCCTCGACGCGGTCCTTGGGCATATTCACGCTCTTGGCGTTCTGGAAGCAACGGCGGAGGGCAGGGTTGGTGGCCGGGTCGGGCCCTCCCGCTTTGACGGCAATGGCTATTTCCTTTCCGATACGGGTGAACTGCTTGGCCATCCGGTCCCACCGGGCAAACATGGTATGCTTACGTACTTCGAATATGCGACCCATAGAATCTTATAGTTTTTACTGTTGGGCTGCAAAAATACCTCAAGTGCGCCTTGTAACAAAACAAAAAACCGTCCCGGATCCCGGAACGGTTTTTTGGTGATCCGGGATCGCCGGATCGGAAGAGATATGTGTTAAGCTTTCAGCTTGCTGTTGTTCTTGCTATACCCGAAATAGACCATCAGGCCGACGATCATCCAGCCCAGGGCGCTGAGGAGGGTATTGCCGTCCAGGGAAACGATCATGGCCGTACAGACGACCATGCCCAGGATGGGCACCAGCGGCACCATGGGGGTCCTGAAAGGACGGACACGGTTCGGATCGCTCTTGCGCATGATCAATACGCCCACACAGACCAGCACGAAGGCGAACAGGGTGCCGATGCTGGTCAGGTTACCTGCCACGCTGCCCGGTATAAAAGCGGCGAACAGACCCACAAAAACGAACAGGATCATGTTCGACTTGTAGGGAGTGCGGAATTTAGGATGCAGGTCGCAGAAGACCTTCGGGAGCAGGCCGTCGCTGGCCATGGTATAGAATACACGGCTCTGTCCCAGCAGCATCACGAGGATCACCGAAGAGAAGCCTGCCAGGATGGCGATGCTCACCAGCTTCGACAGCCAGCTATAGCCATGCATATAGGTCTCGATGGCATAGGAGACGGAAGCTTCCTTACCGGCCTTGACAAAGTCCGTATAAGGGGCCACGCCCGTGAGCACCCAGGAGAACAGGATGTAGAGAACGGTACAGATGATCAGGGACCCCAGGATGCCCTTGGGCATGTCCTTGCTGGGGTTCTTTGCTTCCTGGGCGGCCGTGGACACCGCGTCGAAGCCGATAAAGGCAAAGAAGACCACACCGGCCCCTGCCATTACCCCTCCCCATCCGTGCTTGAAGAAGCTGCTGTAATCGTAGAAAGTGCCATCCCCCAGCTTGGCCGGCGGAGCGTCCGCGGGGATCAGGTAGGGGTGGTGGTTGGCCGTATTGATGAATTGCCAGCCTACGGCGATGAATACCAGTACGATGGCTACTTTGATGAATACGATGACGGCGTTGACCGAGGCGGATTCCTGCGTACCCTTTATCAGCAACAGGGACAGGAGCAGGAGGATGACCAGGGCCGGAGCGTTGAGGATACCGTGATGCATGACATTGTTCGCATCCAGGATCCGCTCGAAGGGCGAGTGGCACCACTCGTATGGAATTGCCCCTCCCAGCAAATTATTTAAGTATTCACTCCAGGAAATGGATACGGTCGCGGCGCCGAGGGCGTATTCCAGGATCAGGGCCCAGCCGATGATCCAGGCGATGAGCTCTCCCATGGTGGCATAGGCATAAGTATAGGCGCTGCCGGCGATAGGGATCATTGAGGCAAATTCCGCATAGCAAAGACCTGCAAAGGCGCAACCGATGGCGGCTACGATAAAAGAAAGGGTAACGGCCGGGCCGGCATGCTCACCAGCTGCCAGGGCGGTCCTTACAAACAGACCGGCGCCGATGATGGCGCCGATTCCCAGGGCGATCAGGCTGCCTGCCCCCAGGGTCCGCTTCAAACCCTTTTCCGAATCCGCCGCCTGTGACATCAGGACGTCCAAGGACTTTTTTCGAAATAGACTCATAATAAGTTTGTTTTGTTATGTTTGTGTGTGACGATTGAAGAGACGCAAAATAAACAAATATTTAATACTCAGGTTTCAATTCTTCCTACCGGTCGGTAATTTTAAGGCGAAAGTTTTTGCTAATTCAATATTTTTCGATTTTTTGCACCTTATTACACCTAATTGACCTATTAAATATGCGTAAACTGGGCCTTACAGGCTGGATCCTGATAGCTATGGTGGCCGGTGTTATCCTCGGCTTATCCGTTCATTATAATACAAGTCCCCAGGGCAAAGAGACCTTTTCGGGGGTCATTTCCGTCCTTACGGACGTATTCCTGCGGCTGATCAAAATGATCATTGCGCCCCTGGTCTTCTCCACGCTGGTGGTGGGGATCGCCAAATTGGGAGATATCAAGGCAGTGGGCCGCATCGGCGGAAAGACCCTGCTGTGGTTCCTGGGCGCCTCTTTCATGTCCCTGTTGCTGGGCCTGTGCATCATGCATGCCCTTCAGCTGGGGGAAGAGCTGAACCTGCCTCTGCCCCCTTCCAATGCCCAGACGGGGATCGAGCAGTCCACGATGTCCTTTAAGAATTTCATCACGCACGTTTTCCCGCAAAGTGTTTTCGAGGCGATGGCGACCAACCAGATCCTGCAGATCGTCGTGTTCTCCGTATTTTTCGGGATCGCGACGGCCTCTATCGGAGAAAAGGGGAAGGTCATTATCAAGGCCCTGGATGCCGTGGCGCAAGTGATCCTGCGGGTGACCGGCTATGTGATGTACTTTGCGCCGATAGCGGCCATGGCGGCGATCGCCTCGGTCCTGGCCCTGAAAGGCCCCGAGCTCTTATTCATCTATGGAAAGTTCATTATTAGCTTTTATTTGAGTATCATTGGGCTATGGTTGCTGCTGCTGCTGATCGCCTCGATCTTTATCGGCCGCCGGGTCATCGACCTGGCGATCAGTGTGAAGGACATGGTGTTGCTGGCGTTCAGCACTTCCAGCTCGGAAGCGGCCTTTCCCAAGCTGATCCAGGAACTGGAGGCTTTCGGATGCCCTCCCAAGATCGTGAGCTTCGTACTGCCCCTGGGCTATTCTTTTAATTTGGACGGCAGCATGCTGTATATGACCTTCGCGTCGCTGTTCATTGCCCAGGCCTACGGGATCGACCTGACCATCGGGCAGGAAGTGTCGATGCTGCTGGTGCTGATGCTGACGAGCAAGGGTATCGCGGGTGTCCCGAGGGCATCGCTGGTGGTGATCGCGGGGACCCTGTCGCTGTATAATATTCCGCAGCAGGGGCTGCTGCTCCTGCTGGGCATCGACCAGATCCTGGACATGGCCCGCAGCGGCACCAATGTGCTGGGCAATAGCATCGCCGCGGCCGTCGTCAGCAAGTGGGAAGGTGAACTGGGTGAGCCGGTCGTCCATGTAAAATAAGTAACCCTTTTTATGATTGATCTATTAGCGATATCCTGGCAAAGTCTCCTGAACCCCCAATTCTATATTGACAACGGCGGCATCTGGGTACTTCTTTTCATCATATTTGCGGAGACCGGCCTGATGGTCGGCTTCTTCCTTCCAGGGGACAGCCTCCTGTTCCTGGCGGGGATCTACAGTCAGAAACTGGTCGGCAGCATGCCCACCGGCAGCCTGGGCAGCGAGCTGGCGGACCTGCTGCTGCTCTGGGCCCTGGTCTCCATCTGCGGCATCGTGGGAAATATGGTCGGCTATTGGTTCGGTCTGAAAAGCGGCCCCTTCCTGTTTCACCGCAAGGATAATTTCTTCTTTAAGAAGCGGCATTTATACCAGGCGAAGGAATTCTATGACAAGCATGGAGGACAGGCCATCGTCTTCGCCCGCTTCCTTCCCATCATCCGCACCTTCGCGCCCATCGTTGCGGGCATCGTGACCATGGACAGGAAGAAATTCATCTATTATAATGTCGTCGGCTGCCTGGCCTGGGTCTTTACCATGTTGTTCGCGGGCCATTATCTCGATAAGATCTTCCTGGAAAAATTCCATTTCGACCTGAAAGAGCACCTGGAAGTGATCGTCATTGGCATCGTGCTCATCACCACCTTGCCGGTGCTTTATAAATTATTCTTCGGCAAGAGAAAGAAATACGTCGAAGAAGAGCCTTCTCAAAAATCATAAGCCGGTATGGAAATCAGCAAGCCAGGTAGTAAAGGCAGGACGGATTCGATATTTAATCTCGCGGTGGTCGTAGGAGCATTGGGTTATTTCGTGGATATCTACGACCTGCTGCTCTTCAGCATCATCCGCGTGCCTTCCCTGAAGAACCTGGGGCTGACCCCGGAGCAGATTAAATCCGACGGGCTGCGGATCATCAATATCCAGATGCTGGGACTCCTGGTGGGCGGCATCGTCTGGGGCATCCTGGGAGACAAGAAAGGACGGCTGAAAGTATTATATGCCTCCATTATCCTTTATTCCCTGGGCAATATCGCCAATGGATTTGTACAGACGGCCGGGCAGTATGCCATTATACGATTTATTACCGGCGTAGGGCTCGCGGGAGAACTGGGCGCCGGGATCACGCTGGTAAGCGAACTGATGGGAAAGGAAAGAAGAGGGATCGCTACTTCAATGGTGGCGGGGATCGGGTTGAGCGGGGCCGTGCTGGCGTATTTTGTCCGTCAAACTTTTGTGGGGCCGGATGGTCAGGGCTGGCGCACCTGTTATTTTATCGGGGGCGGACTGGGATTTCTGCTGCTGCTCTTGCGCGTCGGCGTACTGGAGTCGGGCATGTTCAAGAATATCGAGCAGAAGAATGTCCGCAAGGGAGATTTCTTCATGCTATTTACGAATGGGAGGCGGTTTAAAAAATACCTGACGGCCATCCTCATCGCCTTACCGAACTGGTATGTGATCGGGATCCTGATCACTTTCTCCAATGAATTTGCTACCAGGATGAATATTCAGGGGCCGGTAGACCCTGGCAAGGCGATCATGTTCGCCTATGCGGCCATCTCCATCGGTGATATTGCGATCGGGTTTATCAGCCAGGGGTTTCGCAGCCGTAAGAAAGCCCTTTATCTTTTTCATATTATCACGGTCGCGGCTATCTTCTGGTTCTTTCACCTGCAAGGAAAGACCCCAACGGAGATGTATGTTGTATGTGCTTTACTGGGCTTCGGCACGGGCTTCTGGGCTATCTTCGTCACGATGGCCGCCGAACAGTTCGGAACGAATATCCGGGCCACGGTGGCTACCACCGTTCCCAATATGGCGCGGGGCTCCCTGACACTGGTGACCCTGCTCTTCGTCTCCCTGCAGAAATACATGGACCCCGCAGGCGCGTATTTCAAAAGCGGCTGGATTACCGGCATCATCGTATTCGTTATCGCGTTCATCTCTCTGATCCTAACGGAGGAAACTTTCGGAAAGGACCTGGATTACCTCGAAGAATAGGCTCAAAATGCCTGCGATGTTCAAAAGTCCCGCAATTATTGCATTTTTGCTGCATGAAGTTCCTGATCATCCGCTTTAGCTCTATCGGGGATATCGTACTCACCACGCCGGTGGTCCGCTGTCTCAAGCGCCAGATCGCCACCGCGGAAATACATTATCTCACCAAGGCTGCCTACCGGCCCATCCTGGCCGCCAATCCCTATATCGATAAGATCCACCTCCTGGAGAACGAGCTCTCGGATATCACCCCCGTGCTGGAACAGGAGGATTTCGATTATGTGATCGATCTGCACCACAACCAGCGGAGCTGGCGGGTCAAAAAAGCGCTGGGAAAAAGATCCTTTTCCTTCAACAAGCTCAATATCGAGAAATGGCTCCTGACGACCTTTCACTGGGACCTGATGCCTTCTACGCATATTGTAGGCCGTTACCTGGCTACCCTTCAGTCTTTCGGGGTGCGCAACGACGGCGGGGGCCTCGATTATTTTATCCCCCCGGAGGACCTGGTGAAGGAGATGGATATTCCTACTTCCCACCAGGCCGGCTATATTGGACTCGTCATCGGGGCGGCGCTGGCTACCAAGAAAATGCCCCTGCACAAGCTGCAGGAATTCTGCCGGTCGATCGAACATCCTGTCATCCTGTTGGGAGGACCGGAGGATGCGGCCGTGGGAGAGGAGCTGGCGGCCATCGATCCCGTCAAGCTCTACAATGCCTGCGGGAAGTTCAACCTCAACGAATCGGCGGACCTGGTGCGGAGAGCCCGGCTGGTCGTCACCCCGGATACGGGGCTGATGCATATGGCGGCTGCCTTCAAGCGTCCCATCGTCTCCGTCTGGGGCAATACGGTGCCGGCTTTTGGAATGGGTCCTTATTACGGGGATAATTATCTCAGCAATAGGCAGGGCGGCAACGGGCCCGGTAGTCTCCCGCTCCCTTTCGATAGCATAGAGGTCGGCGGGCTTCCCTGCCGCCCCTGTTCCAAGATCGGCTATAAGAAATGCCCCCGGGGCCATTTCAAGTGCATGGAGCTGATCCGCCCGGAAGATATACTGGAAAAGAGTTATGCGAAGCTGGGGAGGTGAGAGCGAACAGGACGAGCGGGTGAATTTATTATCTCTTTGTTACCTCTCGCTCCGGTGGAGGATTTGGTGCGGAATTCGGTTTAACATCGGGTATGAAGATCCTTATCATCCGGTTCAGCTCCATTGGAGATATCGTGCTGACCACGCCTGCGATCCGTTGTGTCCGGCAGCAGGTGCCCGGTGCGGAGGTCCATTTCCTCTCAAAGAAAGTTTTCAAAGCGGTCACGGAGCACAATCCCTATATCGACCGGCGGTGGTACTACGATAAGAACCTCGACGAGCTGATCGTCCAACTGAAAAAAGAGCGATATGACGTCGTGATCGATCTGCAGAAGAATGTCCGCTCTCATAAGATCCGCCTGGCCCTGCGCGCAAAAGTATTATCCTTTAAAAAGCTGCGGCTCGAGAAATTCTTTCTCACCAAACTGAATATGGATATCATGCCCGGCCATCATATCACCTCGCGCTGCCTGGATGCGGTTAGACCCCTGGGCGTGCGGGATGACGGCAATGGACTGGATTATTTTATCGCGGAAGAAGAAAAAGTGAAGGACGCCGATCTGCCCTTATCTCACCGGTCGGGATTCATCGCCCTGGTGATCGGCGCTTCTTATTATACCAAGAAACTGCCGGTGTCCAAGCTGCAGGAGTTGTGCGGGGAGATCGGCTTTCCCATTGTCCTCGTCGGCGGTAAGGAGGACAGGGAGGAAGGAGACGCCGTTGCGGCCACCGATCCCCTGAAGATCTATAATGCCTGCGGGCAATTCGGCCTGAACGGGAGCGCCGATCTTATCCGTCGGTCCCGGCTCGTCATCTCGCACGACACGGGAATGCAATATATCGCCTGCGCTTTTCATAAACGGGTGCTGGCGGTATGGGGCGGAACTTCTCCGGCCCTGGACGTAGAACCTTATTACGGCACTCATTTCTCCGCCACGCAGGAAGGGCCTTCCTATCGCAATTTTGTCGTGCCCGGCCTTCGTTGTCAACCCTGTTCCAGCTTTGGCAAAAAAAAATGCCCCAGGGGGCATTTTAAATGTATGCAGTTACAAGATATTCGAACGATCGGGGATCTTGCCGGAAAGTGGGCGGACCCCGAAGGACGCGGCCCATATGCAGGGCCAGGGTCCTTATAAGGTCTTCAGCACGTCATTCATGCTCCGGACGGCTTCGGCGCTCTTATTGAACAGGGCCTGTTCTTCGGCATTCAGTTTGAAGTCCAGGATCTTCTCCCATCCATTGCGACCGATGGTGACGGGAACACCCAGGCAGATATCTTTTTGTCCGTACTCGCCATTCAGCGATACGCAGCAGGTGAATAATTTTTTCTGATCGCGCACGATACTTTCCACCAGCGCTGCACCGGCGGCTCCGGGGGCATACCAGGCGGAAGTGCCGATGAGTTTGGTCAGGGTGGCGCCGCCGACCATCGTGTCGGCTACGATCTTATCCTGCTGTTCCTTACTGAGGAATTGTGTGACGGGTGCGCTGTTCCAGGTCGCCAGACGTATCAGGGGGATCATGGTGGTATCACCGTGACCGCCTACGACTACGGCGTTCAGGTCGGCGGGGCTTGCTCCCAGGTGCTGGCTCAGCTGGTATTTGAAACGCGCGCTGTCCAGGGTGCCTCCCATGCCGATGATACGGTTCTTCGGCAGGCCGGTGGCGGTCAGGGCCAGGTAGGTCATCGTATCCATCGGGTTGCTGATGATAATGATGATCGCGTTGGGGGAATGTTTTAAGATATTTTCCGCGACGCCTTTCACGATCCCTGCATTGGTGCCGATGAGCTCTTCACGGGTCATGCCCGGTTTACGGGGAAGTCCGGAAGTGATAACGACGACGTCGCTGCCGGCTGTCTTCGAATAATCATTGGTGCTGCCGGTGATGCGTGTATCGAATCCCAGCAGGGCGGCCGTCTGCATCATATCCTGGGCCTTTCCTTCGGCTAATCCTTCCTTGATATCCAGGAGCACTAATTCCTCGGCCAATGCTGCCCGGGCGATATTATCGGCACAGGTAGCGCCAACGGCGCCAGCGCCTACAACCGTAACTTTCATCTGACAATATTTATTAGGTGACAAAATTATTTGCGAGTGCAAAAATAGGTGAGGCGGACGACCTTTCGCTACTCTTCCTTCCCTTTTTTATCGTAAGCGTCCAGGATGGTCTCTACCTTTTGCGTACCCTCGAAGGTGGTGACCAGGTTGCCTTTTTTGTCATAGAGGGCCAGGTAGGGCAGATTGCGTATGCGGTAGAAGGGGGCCAGGACGAATTTTTCATCCCTTCCCAATTTCATATTCGGATGTTCGAAGATGCGGTAGTGCGTATTGAATTCTTTCAGCTCTTCGAAAGGCTGGTAGGTGGCCATTACGATCTCGATATCCTTGAATTTATCCCCGGCCGCCAGGATGGACTCCGTCTGGTGCTTGCAATGGTCGCAGTCGGGACTGAAGAACATGACGATGGTGCGGCGATGCTTCTTCAGGTCTTCCTTCGTGAGATAGGTGGCGCTGTCCAGTTTCAAAAGGTGGAAGGGCGGAATAATGGGATTGCGCTGGTAAGGCGCCAGGTTCTGGTCGCTGGCCTGGGCCGGTTGGGCGGTCGTGGGCGGTGTAGATTGTGCCGATGCGAAATAATAGCCTGTCAATGCGAATAGTACGAGATATGCTTTTTTCACAATTATGCGATTTCAAGAGTGATCAAATGGGTCAGCGAGTCCCCAAAAATAAATATTTAACGAAAAACCTCCCTTTTTATTTGTTTTCTACGAATCTTTCGTAGATTTACGAAAACTTCGTAATCAATACGGAAAAACTAAATGGATATGGAAAAACTGACAAGACAGGAGGAAGAAGCCATGCAGGCTGTCTGGAAGACCGGGGAGGGCAACCTGAAGATCTTCCTGGAAAATATGGAAGAGCCCCGGCCGCCTTATACCACCCTGGCCTCCACGATCAAGAACCTGGAGAAAAAAGGATTCCTGGGCAGCCGCCTGCTGGGGAATGCCTATCTCTACCAGCCATTGGTGACGGAAGAAGAGTACAAGAAGAAGTTCATGAATGGTTTCGTCAAGGAGTATTTCGACAATTCCTATAAGGACCTGGTGAACTTTTTCGTCGACCAGAAAAAGTTAAGCGCCCGCGAATTGAAGGAGATCATCGACCTGATCGAAGGGCGGTCATAGTCCCGGAAGACAACGGGCCGCGCAGGATCTGCGCGGGTCGCCGGGGCAGCGGTGTAGAGTAACTATTTTTCAGACCTAATCTTGTTTTATGCCTTTACTTGCGATGTATCTCCTGAAGCTATCCCTGTCGATGGCGCTGGTATACCTGTTCTACCAGCTGTTATTGCGCCGGCTCACCTTCTATAGCTGGAACCGCTGGTATCTGCTGGGCTATTCTTTCCTGGCCTTCCTGATGCCTTTTATTAATATCACGCCCATCGTGGAGAAAGTGTCCGATGCTACTCCCGTGATGATACGCTTTATCCCGGCCATCGGACCTTCCACAGCGGAACGCTGGCATTTCGCACCCGGTCCCTGGGATCTTTTTTTCGGCCTGCTGGCCCTGGGAGCCTTGTTCCTGTTGGTGCGGGGAATGGCGAGATGGCTGTCCTTACGGAAGTTCCGGAAGGGTGCGACCCTGTCCCTGAACGGGGGTGTGAAGATCTACCAGGTCGAAAGCCCCATCGCTCCTTTTTCTTTCGGCTCTTCGATCTATATCAATGAACACCTGCATACGCAACAGGAATGGGAAGAGATCATCCTGCATGAGTACGTGCACATCCGGCAGCGGCATTCCGTGGATATCCTGGTGGCCGAGCTATTCTGCGCGCTCAATTGGTATAATCCCTTTGCCTGGCTGATGCGGCACGCGATCCGGCAGAATCTGGAGTTCATCGCCGACCAGGAAGTATTGTCCAATGGCCGCGATAAAAAAAGCTACCAGTACCATCTTTTAAAGGTCGTCGGCGAACCCCGCTACCGGCTGGCTACTAATTTCAATTTCTCCTCACTAAAAAAACGCATTATCATGATGAACAGATCCCGGAGCGCGCGGCTGCACCTGCTGCGGTTCCTTTTTATCCTTCCCCTGCTGGTAGTCCTGCTGGCCGCCTTCCGCGACAAGGTCATCTCCTCCGTGAAAGCGCCTGTCCGGCCCCCCGTTGTATTGCATGGATCACCTGTATTGCCTGATGGTTTGGCTGAGGGTCCCCTGTCGCAGGAGGTGAGGCCGACCCGCAGACCCGGGGCAGAGAAGAACAGCCCTGCCGGAAAAGATACTCTCCCCCGCCCCCGCATAGTAAAGGATACGGCCCTCATACCCGCCAGCCTGATGATCACGGATATCCATAATCCTGCCCATAGCCCTCTTTTTATCATTGACGGGACCCCGGTGGATTCCAGCATCCTTAAACAGCTGGACCCGATCGATATCTCCTCTATGGAAGTCCTCAAGGACGCCTCGGCCACTGCTATCTATGGTCCGAAGGCCACCTATGGAGTGATCCTTATCACGACAAAGAGAAAGGCCTGGCAATTGAGGAAGGATACTTTGGGCCTGATCTTGCCTGATTCCTCGATCGGCGTCACACAGACTTTCCCCCCTGGCAAAAAACCGGCGAGCATGGCCTGGCAGCCGAAGCCTGTCCGATTCAAGGCCCCCTGGGAAGCCCTGGACCTGAACAAGGCGCTGTATTTTATAGACGGCGGACCGGCCAGCTTGGAGCAGGCAAAAAAATTACCGCCCGCTGATGTGGAATACCTGAGCATTCTGACGGGCCCCAGGGCGCTGGAGGCATATGGCGAAGATGGCAAGTATGGCGTGATCGCCCTGCGTACAAAGGGTTCCCGGTCACCGGTCCCCTCCGGCGAGTTGGGCTGGACGACCAATAAAATAGACGCCAGCGGCCTGAAACTTAACTGGTAAGGGCCCGCATCCCACCCCGAAATCCCGGCATTTTACTTCCTCTTTGCAGGCTTACGATTTTGACGTAGATTTGCCCCCCGCCTTCGCGAAAGATTGCGCCCGCCAGATCGCTAAGGCGAACGCAGCCTCCGGGCGGGGGCTCTTCATTCATTACACCGTCAAAAATCGTACAGGTTCTATGGCAAGTACATCAGACATCAGTCGTGGCATGATCATTAAATTGGATGGCAGCTTATATACCGTCGTTGAATTCGGCGAGAACAAGACTGCCCGGGCTGCAGCGAAAGTATGGGCTAAATTGAAAGGGGTCGATAATGCGCGTTCCATAGAAAAGACCTGGAATAGCGGCGACTCCATCTATCCCGTTCGCGTGGAAAGAAAGGCTTACCAATACCTCTACAAGGACGACACCGGATATAATTTCATGGATAATGAAACGTTCGAGCAGCTGGCCCTGCAGGAAAACCTCATCGACGCGCCCCAGTTCCTGAAAGAGGCGCAGGAAGTTTCTGTCCTCATCAACACCGAGACCGACCAGCCCATGAGCGTCGAACTGCCCGATAAGATCGTCGTGCTCGTCACTTACTCCGAGCCCGGCGTAAAAGGGGATACGGCTACCCGTACCCTCAAACCCGCCACCGTGGAAACGGGCGCCACCGTCAATGTGCCCTTATTCGTCAACGAAGGAGAATTGATACGTATCAATACCAAGACGGGCGAATATGTCGAGCGAGTGAAATAATTGGTATATTTAGTTCGAAATCCCTATTTTAGCCGCCCAAACAAAAACTGTAAATTCATCGATATGGATTTTAAACAGATTCAGGAGTTGATCAAAATGATCAACAAGTCAAATATTGGAGAAGTGAGCATCGAGGAAAAGGGATTTAAGTTGACTATCAAACAAAAAGAAGAACCCGCTCAACAATTAATTGCTGCCCCCATGCAGCACCAGCCGATGATGCAGGCCCCTGTGCAGGCTGCACAGCAGCCCCTGGCCGGACCGGCGGGAACGGCAGATAAATCGGCCAAAGCTCCCGAAGCCCCGGCCGGAAATACGGTGACCATCAAGAGCCCGATGATCGGTACTTTCTACCGCAGCGCCTCCCCCGATAAGCCTGCTTTTGCCAGTGTCGGAGACGAGATCGAGCCGGGAAAGGTCGTTTGTATCATTGAAGCCATGAAACTTTTTAACGAGATCGAGAGTGAGATAAAGGGCCGGATCGTCAAGGTCCTGGTAGAGGACGCCAGCCCTGTAGAATACGATCAACCCCTGTTTTTAGTTGAGCCTGCATAATTTAGCCGGCATGGGCCGTGGTTCACGACCCGCATCCCAACTCAAAAAGAAATCCAATGTTTAAAAAGATATTAATTGCTAACAGAGGTGAGATTGCCCTGCGGGTCATTCGTACCTGTCGCGAGATGGGTATCAAGACCGTGGCCGTCTATTCCACTGCCGATAAGGATAGCCTGCATGTAAAATTTGCGGACGAGGCAGTCTGTATCGGTAAACCTGCCAGCTTCGACTCCTATCTGAATATTCCTCATATCATGGCCGCCGCCGAGATCACCAATGCGGACGGCATCCATCCCGGCTATGGCTTCCTGGCGGAAAATGCCCGTTTCGCGGAGATCTGCGGCGAGCACGGCATCAAGTTCATCGGGCCTACTCCCGCCATGATCAATTCCATGGGCGATAAGATCACGGCCAAAGAGACGATGATCAAGGCAGGCGTACCGGTAGTGCCCGGCGGGCAAGGATTGCTGGAGAACCTGGACCATGCGATCAGCTCGGCCAAGGAGATCGGCTATCCCATCATCCTGAAGGCGACGGCCGGCGGCGGTGGAAAAGGAATGCGGGTGGTCTGGGAAGAATCCGAAATGGAAAAGGCCTTTACGACGGCCAAAGCGGAGGCAGCCGCCTCCTTCAAGAACGACGGGGTGTACATGGAAAAGTTCGTGGAAGAACCCCGCCATATAGAGATCCAGGTAGCCGGCGACCAATACGGTAAGGTCTGCCACCTGAGCGAAAGGGATTGCTCCATCCAACGCCGCCACCAGAAACTGGTGGAAGAATCCCCCTCTCCCTTTATGACCCCCGAACTGCGCAAGCGCATGGGCGAAGCCGCCATCAAGGCCGCCAGCGCCATTAACTACGAGAGCGTGGGCACCATCGAATTCCTCGTCGACAAGCACCGCAATTTCTATTTCATGGAGATGAACACCCGTATCCAGGTAGAACATTGTGTGACGGAAGAAGTGGTGAATTTCGACCTGATCAAGGAACAGATCAAAATAGCGGCCGGTGAGCCCATCAGCGGGGTTAATTATGAACCGCAGGGCTATGCCATCGAATGCCGCATTAATGCAGAAGATCCTTATAACGATTTCAGACCTTCCCCCGGCAGGATCACGGTCCTCCACCAGCCGGGCGGTCACGGTATCCGCGTCGACTCGCATGCGTATGCCGGCTATACCATCCCTCCTTATTACGATTCCATGATCGCCAAGATCATTGCCGTGGCCCGTTCGCGCGAGGAAGCCATCAATACGATGCACCGTGCGCTGAGCGAGTACGTGATCGAAGGTATCCACACGACTATCCCTTTTCATTTACAGCTGATGAAGGACGAACGATTCCGCAGCGGGGATTTCAATACGAAATTTCTGGAAGGGTTCAAGATGGTGTAGGCTTCACGACCATGTCACCGCTGCACCATTGTACACTTGCGCTTTGCGGTACGATGTCCTCGCCGCCACTGTACTTGCTCATGAGCTATTCAAAAGCCGGGCATTCTTGCTTTATTCAACCATTACCATATCAACAGTAGTAAGCGCTCGCAAGTAATGTGGCTTACGAGGACATCGTACCGCAATGGCCCTCTGATAGTGCGGGTTATGGATCGTTCCGGTTGGTGGAGGCTGTTGATGCAAAAGGCGCATTTTGTGCGAGCTCATTCTAACGCCGAAATAAACTTTCGCTGAAACGAATATGCTGTTCGGCTTTGCATTAGCCCATGAGCACGAACAGCGCCGTTGCACAACAGCCTCCACGAACCGGGGACATAACAACAAAAGGGACATAACAACAAAAGGGACATAACAACAAAAGGGACATAACAGCAAAAATGGACCTACAACATTATTCCCATTCGCGCACGAGCGCTTCTATCTGCTGCTCCGCGCCATAATAGCCCGCGAGCTTGCGGATGACGGATTCTACCAGGGCATCGGGGCAGGAAGCGCCGCTGGTGATGAGAATGCGCGCGGGGAACTGCGCAGGCAACCAATCTTTGGTGAGCAGTTCCTGCTTATGGTGGAAATCATAATGAAGGATCTCTTTCGGGGAGAGGATCTTTTCCTCCGAGCTGATGAAATAGGTCGGTAGTTTCTCTTCGCACAACTCTACCAGGTGGGAGGTATTGGAAGAATTATAGCCTCCCACGACGATGGCCCTGTCTGCCGGCGTTTCCAGCATGCCCGTGACGGCGGACTGGTTGTCCAGGGTGGCATAGCACAAAGTGTCGCGGGTGTCGGCAAACCGTTCTTCCGTATTCGCGTCCGTCAGACCATAGACGTCGATCATGGTCTGCCGCAGCAGATCGGCGATGGCCTGCGTATCGCTGGCCAGCATGGTGGTCTGGTTGACCACGCCGATGCGCCCCAGGTCCTTTTGCAGGTCGAACCCCTCGCTGTATTGTCCTTTGAACCGGGTATAAAAGCTGGCCGGGTCCTTTCCTCCGCTGATATAGCCGGCTAATTCCCGCGCTTCTTCCATATCCCTGACGATAAGGGTGGGGGCGCCCGAGGCGGCATGGGAAAAAGTGGCCCTGGTCTCCTCATGCCCCGGCTTGCCATGAACGATCACGGTATAATCTTTCTTGGCGATCTGGGCGCTGCGGTTCCATACTTTTTCCACGAAAGGGCAGGTCGTATTGTATTTCTCCGTCCGGATGCCGATGGAACGTAGTTTCTCTTCGATCTCCAGGGTCGTTCCAAAAGCGGGGATGATGACGATATCCTCCGCGTTCAGCTCTTCGAAAGGGATGATCTGCTGTCCGTAGGTGTCCTGCAGGAAGCGTACCCCGCGGGATTGCAGGTCGGCATTCACCTGCGGGTTGTGGATCATTTCGCTGAGCAGGAAGATCCTTTTGCCGGGGTTCTCATCGATGGTGCGGAAAGAGATATCGATGGCGTTCTCTACCCCGTAGCAAAATCCGAAATGCCGGGCCAGGTAGATCTGCAAGCCGCCGAGGTCCAGCAAAGCGGGCATCAGGTCTTTTTTCATTTTGTCCTGCTGCCGCCGCTTGTTCTTGATGGCCGTGATCAGCGGACTGCGATAGATGATGGGAACGTTGAAGGTCTTCATGGTTGTTGCGGCAAAGCTACGAAAGAGGCGGAACAATGAAAAACAGGCGGATAAGGACGGGATAAGGATGGAAAATTTGTCCGGCAGGGAAAGGGAATAAATAATTATCTTCCCGCCTGCAATAAAGTTTGCATTGATTATGGATGCTCAATTTCATACCCTTGACTGGGCACGCGCTGCCAATATCTATGAAGTGAACCTGCGGCAATATACCCCGGAAGGGACCTTTGAGGCTTTTTCGCGGGAGATGCCCCGGCTGAAAGATATGGGGATAGAGATCTTATGGTTTATGCCCATCACGCCCATCTCCGTTGAAAAACGGCTGGGTTCCCTGGGCAGCTATTATGCCTGCTCCGATTATAGGACCACCAACCCCGAATTCGGCAGCCCGGAGGATTTTAAACGGCTGGTGGCCGCGGCCCACCAGCTGGGATTAAAAGTGATCATCGACTGGGTAGCCAATCACACGGGCTGGGATCATCGCTGGACCCGCGAGCATCCCGAATTCTACCGGAAGGACCACGAAGGACGTTACTTCGATGCCCATGGATGGGAGGATGTCATCGACCTGAATTATGATAACGGAGGCCTGCGTCAAACGATGATCGAAGCCATGACCTTCTGGGTAAAGGAATTCGACATCGACGGGTTTCGCTGCGATATGGCTATGCTGGTGCCCCTGGATTTCTGGCGTCGGGCGCGCACGGAGCTGGACCTCCTGAAAAAATTATTCTGGCTGGCGGAATGCGAAGAGATCGCTTATCACGAAGTATTCGACGCCACCTATACCTGGAAGTTCCTTCATAAGATGGAATCAGTCCATCGAAAGGAATCCGGGCTGGACGGACTGGACGAGGTATTGCAATATTATGCTGCCCAATTCCCGCCCGACGGCATCCGCGCCTATTTCACCACCAACCATGACGAGAACTCCCATAGCGGCAGCGAATACGAGCGGCTGGGCGAAGGCGCGATAGCGTATTCCGTCCTCTGCTGCCTGCTGAATGGAGTGCCCCTTATCTACAGCGGGCAGGAGCTGCCGAACCGTAAACGACTGAAATTCTTCGACAAAGACCCGATAGAATGGACGGGAGAATATGCCCTGCACGGTTTTTACAAGACCTTGCTGGAACTTCGTAAAAGGAATCCCGCGCTGCGGGCAGGTGATGAGGCCGTGACGACGCATCGCCTGCGCGTGAAAGGCGGCCAGGAAGGGAATAATGCAGGGGGGATCAATGACCGGTGCTGGGCCTTTATGCGCCGTACGGCGGAGGACGCCGTGCTGGTGATCCTGAATTTTTCCCCCGGCGTTTTGGAGGTCCCCCTGGAGGAACTGCTGGTCTCCGGCGTATTCACGAACGTCTTTACCGGCGAAACCCTCGACACTGCCCTGACAAAGACCGTCGGATTGCCTGCCTGGGGCTACCAGGTATTCGAGAAAAAATAGAGGCCCGATCAAGCCGGAACGCTCAGATCATCTAATAGCGCACGAAGCATTTTTACCTTGTTATTGATCTCATCGCTCTCTATATTACTCACCGAAAGGATCGGCGGGAGTTGGAGATACAAATCCGCCCTGCCAAGCCATTGGACGACCTGCTCTTTGATCCATTTGTTGTAGGCGATCGGGTAAGTCTTATGGGCAATAAAAAGCGCTTGCAGGTATTCCTGGAATGCTTTCCATAAAAGATCGAAGGCCTGAAAATACAAACCTCGTTTGATGAAGAAGGGGATATGATCCAGATCATAGCGACAGGCGTTCAGCGCTATGGTAAGCCGTTGCTGGCGCAGGTCCTCGCCGTAATACGGCAGCCATTTCGCCCGGAGTTCCCGGAAATAGGGGCCTGCAAGGTCCATGGGCGCTGAATAACAGATTTGATTTCCTATTTCAATCTCGAAATAATCAGGACCGACCCCTGTCTCCGGAAGGGGCGGACTGTACTCTCCGGTAATGATATCTAAATGTAAATGGGCAAAAGGGCCTGATGTTTTATATTGTACTATCGTCGCCTGGTTTTGTGAATAAGCCTGCCAGGCAAGCTCCATAGATTGTATTTCCATGGCAGTGACGCCGGGACGGGCCAATATGGCAAAGTCAAGGTCGCTTTCAGGAACTCCTTGCCCCCGTGCACAGGAATTCACCAATAAGACCGTATCCACCTTTGGATCAGTTATAAAATGGTCTCTTACTAACCCGGCTGTGTCCTGATGCAGTGGGGTAGGGAATGCTGGTTCGAATATCATGTATGGACCGTTGTTGTTCTTTAAATGACAAAAAAGGGCGCCTCAGATCTTTGAGGCACCCTTTTCTTATCCTTGAGATAAATTACTTAATTGCCACCGTTGGAAAGACGTAACGGGTAGGTATAGACCCCTTCGTAGCCGGAGAATACGCCTTCGAGCTTGACTGTGCCGATGCTGGCGGCGGCAGCCTTTTCCAGGATCTTCTGGAACTCTTCCACGCTTTTTACTTCCTGGCCATTCGCTTTGAGGATAATGAACCCTTCCTGGATCCTGGACTTATCCATCAGGCCATTTTCCGTCACGGATTTAACGATGACGCCGCCTTTGATATCCAGGCTGGTCGCATCCTTCTTAGTAAGGGTCTGCAGTTGTCCCCCCAGCTTATCCAGAACGGAAGTCTTTATAACATCCGTGCCGCCGGTATTATTCCGCAGGACGACCGTGACATTGGTTTCTTTGCCATCCCTTTTATAGGTGACGTTGAGTTTGTCGCCGGGGCTGAAGGTCGCCATCTGGCCGATCAGCTCCGCGCTGGTGTTGACCGGTACGCCGTTGAGCTTGGTGATCATATCTCCTTTCCTGAGGCCCGCATTGGCGGCAGCGCCGTCGGCAGTGGCCTCCATGATATAGATGCCGTCGCCGTCCTTGATACCCTGTTCCTTTTTCTGGTCTTCGCTCATGTTGTCCCTCGGGTACTGGATACCCAGGACGGCGCGTTGAGGATTACCGAATTTCATGATATCGTTGACGATCTTCTTAACGATGTTGACGGGGATCGTGAAGGAATAACCTGCATACGAACCCGTTGGCGAGGCGATGGCGGAGTTGATGCCGAGCAGCTGGCCTTCGGGGTTGATCAGGGGACCGCCGCTGTTACCGGGATTCACGGCCGCATCCGTCTGGATAAAAGATTCCAGGGGAGTCTGGCTCTGACGCCTGTTGATGTCCAGGGTACGTCCCTTGGCGCTGACGATACCGGCCGTGACCGTCGTCTCCAGGTTCAGGGGATAGCCTACAGCCAGCACCCATTGGCCGATCTTCACGTCATCGGAGTTGCCATAGATGAGGAAGGGAAGGCCCTGCGCGTCGATCTTTACGACGGCCAGGTCCGTACTGGGGTCCGTCCCGATCACTTTCGCTTTGAAAGATTTGCGGTTATTAAGCGTGACGGTCACTTCATCGGCGCCATCCACCACGTGGTTATTGGTCACGATATAGCCGTCATTGCTGATAATGACACCGGAACCGGAGGCCATTTCAGGCAGGGACCGCATACCATTGCCATTACCGAAGAAATCATCGGGGTCCATCCCGAACAGGTCGGAGAATGGATTACGGCGGGGTAGGTTATTGGTCACCGTGCGAACGGTCTTCGTCTTGATATGCACGGTGGCGGGGATCGCCGCGCTGGCCGCATCGGTGAAGTCCACCGGCGCATTCAGTCCCTTATTCTGTCCGTCGAAGAATTTCGCGTAATTGGATGGCACTTTGCCGGAATCCTGCGAATAGTAATAGGTCTTGCCTGCCACCATGTGATTATAGCCCCACATCGTAGCAACAGCGGTCGAAGCACTGATCAGGATAACAGCCACTACTTGTCTTGCTTTCATAATATTTTTTTATTTTTCGTTAGATGGCATCATTCAGGTTGAATGCCGTCGAATAACAAAATAACAGCATCCCGGGAAAACTGTTCCTACCGTCCGGTCAGTTTAACAAATAATTTACTAAGACCTTCGTAGATGGGCTTCAGCCACGCCCGGTAACCTAAATTTACGAAACAAAACGCGGTAATGAAAGGATAAATTGCATGGTATCCACCCCATCTGCATAGTCATGGAGGGACGGTCGCTGGGCATTACCGAAGGGGGTATAATCCCGTCCCACGATGCACTGGTTGTCCGGGTTGCCGGCCAGGTTGGCCGCCAGCAGGGACAGGGCCCCGGGCTCCTGCCGGTACTGCTCATAATGCAGTACGCTGATGGGTGAGAACAGGCCCGGATTTTCCTCCAGCAGGATAGAGCCATTGGTCATATACAGCTTCTTGTTCAGGATCAGCAGGGTGAGGTAATAATCATAGTTATTCTTGTACTTATTGTAATCCGATAAGTAGTTGTACTTACGGAAGGCTTCCAGCAGAGGGATAAAATCGTAGTTTTCCGGGGTATAGATCTTGGTGACATTGCGGCAGCCCAGCCCGAAATACAGGTAGACATCGTCGGCCAGCGCCGACAGCTCCTCCGGGCTTTCCCCGCCACTGAGCAGGGCCACGGAACTCCGGTTGCGGCGGATGATATGGGGATATTTACTGAAATAATAGTCGAAGTAACGGGCGGAATTATTGCTGCCGGTGGCAATGAACGCATCACAGCCTTTCAGCCGGTCGGCAAACCCGATAAAATCCCCCGCCACGGGGTCTTGCCCCACCAACTGCTCCGCCACATAACGGATCAGGACATTGTCCTTCGAGGAAGGCTTGATCGTCTGGCGGTGGCCGGATAGGAAAATGGTCAGGAAGTCATGAAATCCCACCAGGGGGATATTGCCGGCCATGACGAGGCCAATATTCCCGGGGCCCTCTTTTTCCATGGGAAGCTGGTATTTTTCCGCCCATGCCGTCAGCTTGTCCCTTTGCAGGAATTCCTGCACGATCTGTTCCACGGCCAGGTCGATGAACTCAGGGCGGAACCAGCCATTTTCGGCGGCAGCTCTTTTTTTAGCGGCCGTCCAACCCGGGTCCCCGCCCGCAAGGGTTTGCCCAAGTCTCACCAATAAATTGATCCTTTGTTCCAAGTTCATAATTCCACTTTAAATTTAACTTACTATTTTAGTGTAAATTTGAGCTGCAAAACTATACTTTAAATCATTTCTAAATAGTTAAAGAAATATGGCTATCAAAATAACAGAAGAATGTATCAATTGCGGCGCCTGTGAGCCGGAATGTCCGAATAATGCTATTTACGAAGGTGGCGTCGAATGGGCCATCACAGACGGTACCAGCGTGAAAGGCGCTTTTACCCTCCTGGACGGCAGCGTCATAGATGCCGGTCAGCGTAATGCTCCTATCAGCGTGGATACCTATTATATCGTTCCCAATAAATGCACCGAGTGCCAGGGCTTCCATGAGGAACCTCAGTGCGCCGCCGTCTGCCCCGTGGATTGCTGTGTGCCGGACGAGATGTACCAGGAGACGGTGGACGAACTGCTGGGCAAGAAGGAAAAGCTGCACATTTAAGCACCCCGCCCGGATCCGGCAAGGCGGGAGACCCGGCTGTGCATAAATAAAAAGGGGCAGGATCCGTGTTCGTATTCGGTAAAGTCCTACCTTATCAGTACAAAAGTTTACCAATGTAGCCTCGTGCTACATGAATATAGGCGGGTGATATTTCCCGTCATAAAAGGGTGAAGGAGATTATGCCTTCACCTTTCTTATTTCCGGGCCTGCTTCTCTTGTAAATTTGTCGCAGGCCCGGAAATAATCGAATGCGTCGCGACAAAGGGCTCTGCCCTTTGTAATCCCGCAGAGGACCTCCTGGCTTCTCGTGTAAATATCTCGGACGGACCCAAAAATTCAAATGCGCCCCGCCGCCAATAAATACCGCAACCTTTTCGTTTATTTGCTGAAAATTAATCTCCGATAATGCAACCCATCATTGCCTTTGTTACCGGCGGATATTCCGGTGAATCAGTCATCTCGTATAAAAGCGCCGTCACCATCGAAAACAACCTGGACCTTACCCGGTATACCGTTTACAAGATCGATGTCACCCCGGAAGGCTGGTTTTATACGGGCAAGGATGGCGTGAAGATCGAAGCGGACAAGAATGATTTCTCCCTGACGATCGGGGGAAGCAGGGTCCGTTTCGATGCGGTGCTGATCGGCATCCACGGCACGCCCGGCGAGGATGGAAAATTGCAGGGATATTTCGATATGCTGAAGCTGCCGTATACGAGCTGCGACGCGGCCAGTTCGGCCCTCACGTTTAACAAACGCTTTACCGTAGCCGTAGCGGCCTATAATGGGATACATGTCGCCCGTTCCGTGCTGCTGGTGAAGGACCGCTTCACCAACCCCGACGAGGTGACGGCGCATCTCCAGTTCCCCGTATTTGTCAAACCCAACAACGGCGGATCCAGCATCGGGATGTCAAAAGTGAATTCCGCTTCGGAAGAATTGGGGGCCGCTATCGAAAAAGCATTCCGGGAAGACGACCAGGTGCTGGTGGAGGAATTCATCACCGGCAGGGAATTTACGATCGGCGTATTCCGGTCGAAAGGCGAGATCATTACCCTTCCCATCACCGAAGTGAAGAGCAAACGGGAATTCTTCGATTTCGAAGCCAAGTATACCGCAGGCCTGAACGAAGAGACCACCCCTGCGCAGATGGAGGAATCCATGGCCGTTAAAGTGAGGGCGGCGGCCAGGAAGATCTACCAGGTATTCAATTGCCGCGGCGTGATCCGGATCGATTTTATTTACAACGAGGAGAAAGGAGAACCCTATATGCTGGAAGTCAACACGGTGCCGGGGCAGAGCGAGGCCAGTATCGTACCCCAGCAGTTGCGGGTGATGGGCTGGACCCTGAAAGCCTTCTATTCAGCCCTTATCGATGATGCCCTTGCAAGCCGGAACCAGCCGGTACCATAAAATTCAGTATTTTGCCCTTTAAATTTTCAGGCGTGTTCAAAACTCTCACCGGTAAACCACTTTGGGTCAATATATTAGCAGGCTTAGGCCTCTTATTGCTGCTATTGCTGTTATTCCTGGGGTCCCTGTCCCTGCTCACCCGGCATGGCAAGACCATGAAGATCCCCTCCGTGACGGGCATTTCCTTTGCAGAGGCGAAAAAGACCCTGGAGACCCAGGGTTTCGAAGTCCAGATCCAGCAGGATTCGGTCTATAATGACACCCTGCCTCCCCTGCAGGTCGTCAAGCAATTCCCCGAGGCGGATGACCTGGTAAAAGTGAACCGTACCGTCTACCTGACGCTCAATCGCGCCGAAGCGCCCTTTATCAATATGCCCAACCTCGTCAGCATGAGCTTCCGCACGGCGGAAATGATCCTGCGCCAGTATGGGCTGAAACTGGAAGACACGGTCTTCAAGCTGGACTTTGCAAAGAACTCCGTCCTGCAACAGCTCTATAAGGGAGAAAATATCAAGCCCGGCGTCAAGATCCAGCAAGGTAGCGCTATCACGCTGGTGTTGGGCAATGGCATCGGAGGGGCCGGCTTTCTCGTCCCGGATCTCACAGGGCTGAACTACCGGCAGGCAAGGTCCTGGTTCGATTCTTCGGGTGTGATCCTGGGTTCGGTGGTCATCGATAAGGACGTGACCGATACAGCGGGCGCCTTCGTCTACCGGCAGAACCCCGAACCTTACAATGACGGAAGGCCCAACCCGATCCGCTCAGGGCAAAGCATGGATATCTGGCTAAGCGTTCAGAAGCCGGAACGCAAGTCCGATAGCACCCGTAACCAGCCACAATAATCTATTAATATATCAACAACTATGCAACCGATCACCGTTGAGCAAGTCAAGGCAAGGATAGATGCCGGGGAGTCCCTTCATTTACTGGATGTACGCGAACCGGGCGAACACGCCGAGTTCAATATCGGCGGCACGTTGCTGTCCCTGGGCAAGATCCAGACGATGCAGGTGGACGATATCGAGGATTGGAAGGACCAGGAAGTTATCGTTTATTGCCGCAGCGGCAACCGGAGCGGACAGGCCTGTATGATCCTGGAGACGGTGGGCTTCACGGATGTAAAGAACCTTACGGGCGGCATGCTGGCCTGGATGGACAGGATCGGGCGCTAAGCGGACAGGCAGGGAGTGGCCCTCCGGGAGGGGGTATTCTTTTACTTTCAGCAAAGTCAACTACGAAATTTTCAGAAATAGTTGATAGTCAATTCGCTTGAAAAATTTCGTAGTCGACTTTTCAAAATAGACATATAGGGGGTGGAGACCACCCCATCTGAATATTCTCCGTCACAACTTCAGATTCACACCGAACATAAAATTCGTGCTGGCCATAGGGAAATAAAAATTCTCCGTCACGAGACTGCCTCCATAGAAATAGCTATAGGTATAGCCATTCGGCTGATACTTTTTATTGAACATATTGTTGAGCTGAAAGATCAGGTCGATGCCTTTCATGGCCTTCGGCGTAAGCGTATAGATCATCCGGAAATCCTGCACATAATATTCATCCAGCCGCCGGTCTTCCTTCTGCGAATTATCCAGGTATTCCTTGCTGACATATTTGCCGGGCAGGCTGATCTCAAAATGGGCGAAAGGGAAGAAGCGAAGGGTAGCGGCGCCAACGATCGCAGGCGAAAAAGCGATATCCGGATGCCGGTAAGAAAAGGTCTTTTGTCCCCCATTGTCATAGTCGTCGATGTATTCCTTGTAATTATTGATCTTGTTACGGCTGAATGCCAGGTTGCCCATCACCGTGAACCAGTCCGTGATGCGCGTCATACCCTGCAATTCCAGTCCCAACCGGTAGCTGGACGCAATATTGGTACGTGTATAGGCCCCTACGTCATTGATCTGCCCCGTGAGGACCAGCTGGTCTTTGTACGACATATAATAGGCCGTAACGCCCCAGGAGGAATGGCCGGTCCTTTTCTCGTAGCCCAGCTCGAGATCGTTCAGGGTCTCCGGCTTCGGCAGCTGGCTCATGCCGGCCTCGAAATCGTCCCGGTTGGGCTCATGACTGGCCCTCGACCAGGAAAGATAAGCCTGCCACTGATGACCTGAATACGTGATGCCGGCCTTGGGGTTGAAGAAATTGTAGGTCTTATCGATCAGCAGGGTGGGATTGTCCTGGAATCCCCCCAGGTCATAGCTTACGCGGCGGAATTGCAGATCGGCGAATACGGACCAGTGCTCCGCCACCTGCTGCTGCCATTTGCCATAGATATTGAAGTCCGTCTTGTGGGCGGGCAGGTTATAATACTGGTAGTCCTTGGGGATATTGCCGGCCTGCGACCAGATAAGGTTCCCGTAATGTTTGCCATCGTAACGGTCCCATCCGCCACCTGCGGTGAGCTGCGTGGCATGGTCCCTGTATTGCAGGGAGAAGATGGCGCCATAAAAATAATTATCCAGCCACTGCTGGCGCACGAGGTCCGTCGAGCGGATCGTGTCGGCGCCCACGATATAGTCCGGCAATCCATAGGAGGCATAATCGGCCATGGACTTATATTCTTCATAATACCCGCGGCCCCTTGTAAGGAAAGCGGCCGTATTGAAGGACAGTTGCTGATTGAGGGAATGGTTGAAGAACAGCTGGTAATGGTCCTGCTGGTAATTATCCGTCTGGTTATTATACGTGAAATAGTTGTAGGTGCGTTTGCCTGCGTTATAGAGGTTAATGGAGTCGGCCTGCGTGAAATACAACGAGCCGATATTGTTGGCATAATGCTGATCGAGGGCCGCTTTGTCCCCGGAAAGCTTGGCGCCCGGGATACCATTCCAGGCCTGGTAGGTCTTTTCCGTGCCGGAAAGGATATTCAGGCGCAGGGAGGAATGTTCATTGATCCAGGCGCCGGACAGGTAAAAGGAACGCAGGTTGCTGGTGGCGCGATCGATATAGCCGTCGCTGCTGATGCGGGACAGGCGGGCGTCGAGGGTAAAATGACCGTTGATCAGGCCCGAACCCACCTTCACCGTATTCTTCCAGGTATTGAAAGAGCCATAGCTGTTATTGGATTCCGCATAGGGCGTTTCGTTGAACTCGTTGGTGGAAAAATTGATGGTGGCGCCGAAGGCCCCCGCACCGTTGGAAGAAGTGCCCACGCCCCTCTGGATCTGGATGCTGTTCACGGAAGAGGCCAGGTCGGGAAGGTCGACGAAAAAGATGTTCTGCGATTCGGCATCGTTATAGGGGATGCCGTTCAGGGTCATATTGATGCGGGTGGCGTCCGTTCCGCGTATGTGGATGCCGGTATAACCTACCCCGTTACCGGCGTCGGAGTTGACGACGACCGAAGGGGTCTGGTTGAGCAGGAAGGGGAGGTCCTGTCCGAGGTTCACCTGTTCGATCTCTTTTTTGGTGATATTGGTCTTGGTAAAAGGCGCTTTTTCCCCTGCACGGAGGGCCCTTACTTCAACGGGTTGGAGGAAGAGGGCCAGGGAGTCCCTGAGCCTGTCTTTGGCGCCTGCCTGCGGCCGGCTAACGGAAGGTTTGGGGGCCTGTTCGCCGGAGCTTTGCCCATAGGCGGAACGGGTGCTGCAAAACAGAATGATCGTGACGAATACCAGTAAGGAAAGGCAGCGGGGTGATAAAATTCTCTTCATATATAACCTATTGAAAGTTAGATAAATGTCAGAGAATGCTGCAAAAAAGAAAGAATAGCGAAAGATGGACTACCTTCCCTGCGCAGGCATTACCCTGATCAGGTTCTACGGGTATTGTCTCAGCCATCCGCCCACCGGCGGGATAGCACCCCGAGGAATCTGTGACCTTCACCGGACGGATCCGGCATCGATCGACTGCAAATATACGCGTATTTGAACGATTCAGACTGTAACATTCCGGTAAGGCTCTCCGTCAAACAAAGACCTGGCCCCGGGGATCGGAAGATGCAACATTCTTTACCAGGGCTTGTCTTTTTAAAAACAACTTCTTATGCAACGTACATTACTCCTGCTTACGCTTACGATCGCCAGCTTTGTATCTTTCGCCCAGAACGGGAAAATTATCGATGATAAGAATGCCGAGAAACGCAATGTCCAGGGATTCCATTCGATCCGGATCTCCGGGGGCATCGATCTGTACCTGACACAGGGCAATGAAGAGGCGGTGGCCGTCAGCGCTTCCGATCTTTCCTACCGCAACAGGATCAAGACGGAAGTAGTGGATGGTGTACTGAAGATCTATATGGACAACGACGGGACGCACTGGGGCTGGGGCAATCTCAAGTTGAAAGCGTATGTCTCCTTTAAGACGCTGGATGCGCTGAAGGCTTCGGGCGGTTCGGATGTTTATACGGAAGATGCGCTCCGGACCAATAAGCTGGCCCTGGAATTATCGGGAGGCAGCGATCTGAAAGGAAAAGTAGCGATCGGTGATCTGTTCCTGACCCAGAGCGGCGGCTCGGATGTTT
>Ga0307517_10002908_pt1 | contig 27121 bp, 10 predicted proteins | sample 23_EM_MG_FD_194515 | JGI IMG/M metagenome (GOLD analysis project Ga0307517, IMG submission 194515) | Populus trichocarpa ectomycorrhiza microbial communities from riparian zone in the Pacific Northwest, United States - 23_EM | ecosystem: Host-associated > Plants > Roots > Unclassified | place... | reverse complement strand
ATATGGGACAAATGCAATACACTCATACATGGGTCTTTGAAGAGGAAAGAAGAATTTATATCCTACGTGGGATACTCTTATGGTGGAATTTTGGTTTTTTGCCAACTCTATCAAGATTATTTGATATAATTATTCATTTATTTATAATTAATTTTACACATTTTAATTTTCATATTATAAATGAATTGGAGATTAGGCCTTTAATGTACCCAATTATCATGTCTAGATGCCAAGTTTACTAACAATTCTACACACTAATGGAAATTGATTAATTGGCATACAAAAACATACATAATCATGGAAAGGGAGTGAATTGGTTGGTCATTACATCAATACAAGAATTTTTTGTTGAATTTTCTCTAGTGAAATACTATTAGATTTACTTAGTTAATTAGCGAATACAATATCTTGAACTATTTGATTTTTTTACGTATATCATGATAATAAAATTCATATAGTTTCCTTCTTCGAATATCTTTAGTTCTCATGGTTATGTTGATTTTGACATTGAACAACTTTTGGTTTTATGAGTGTTTTAGAGAATTCAGTCTTTTGAAATTCTTATTAAAGCGATCATATTTCTCACTCATATAGGTTATTATTATGATACATTTTCATCTTTATATAGACTTAAGCTTATTCTCCTTAATGAATTATACACGAGCTTTCTTGTTAAAACTTTGATAAGTGAATCTACAATATTTTCATTTGACCTTACAGTTAATAAAACATAATTACTTTTAAGAGCAAGTATTTAATAGTATTATGTTTACGATGTATATGTCTAAACTTACCATTATACACACATGCACACACACAACCTTTTGTGCTTCTAATTGTTGACTAGTTGTCACAATGGACAGAAATTACTAGCAGCTAGCTTTGGTCAATATGAAATATCACCTGAAAGACTTAAAAGTCACTCAGTTCCTCTATAGCGTTGTTTGAAGCAATAAACTTTAATTTCATCATGGATCTTGCGATGCATGTTTTCTTAAAGGATTTCCAAGTTATAAATGCTCCATCGAGCATGAAAACATATCCCCCAGTGAATTTTTAATTCTTAATGTTAAATATCTAATTCGCATTACTATATCATTTAAGCATTGTCAAGTATCCATTATAGCATAGTTTATAGTCTAATGTGTATTTTAAATATTTGAGTGTCCTATTTATTTCTTTTTAATGATCTACACTTGGATTATTGGTAAATCTACTAAGTTTGCTAATAAAATATGCTATCTGGTCTTATGCAATTCATAACATACATCAAGCTTCCAATAATTTAAGAATATTGTAATGAAAATATCATTTTATCTTTGTTTTTGGACAAATATATTCTTATATCTATTGGTGTTTTTTTACAGTACTATAGTTACTTTTAGAAAATTTATTGAGTTTTTTCAGTATAATGAGATTGAGATACTACCAATTTACCAAATATCTTAGAAAGTTTTAAAATCCATAATATCCAAGTCTTTCATGTCAAACTTATTAGTTAACATTTGATCATGTGTTAATTGCTGCCAAAAACTACATGTCATTCACATATAGAAAAACAATTATATAACCTTTATAAGTATTTCATATATAAACATATTTATCTACCTTATTGATTTTAAAAAAATTTAATAGCATAACATTGTCAAAATCTTCATGCTAATATTTTGAAACTTGTTTCAAATCATATAATGCCTTGATAAGTTTATAAACTTTATTTTCCTTCTCTTTAACAATAAACATCTCAAGTTGTTCCATATAAATTTCTTTGTCAAGGTCATCATTTAGGAAAGTTATTTTTACATTCATTTGATGTATTCAAGTTTGTTAATAGATTTGATGGCTATTACCATCCATGTAAAAGATATTCTTGACACAAATGAGTATTTATCAATATAGTTTATACTTTCTTGTTATTCGAGTCATTTCACAACAAATGTTGATTTATATTTTTCAATGATTTTGTCAACTTCTGTCTTCCTCTTAAAGATCCATTTTATAGCCTAATGCTTTACTTCTGAGTAAAATATTTATTAGTTCTCACATATGGTTTTGCATGATAAACTCAATTTTATTATTGACTGTCTTTTTCTAATAAGAAGCTTTAGAGTAGAACATTATCCTAGAGTAACTTCAAGGCTCATTCAAAAAAGTAAGTTAGAAAATTAAGACCAAATATTTTTAATATTTATGCTCTCTTACATAATCTTTCTCAGCTTAATTTCATCATCTTATATTTAATTATTACCACATGAGATTGTCTCATTTGTCTTTTTAAGTAAACAAATTTATTATGCTTCCTTAAAATGAAACATATCTTCAAAAAATATGGCATTCCTTGACTCCATTATTGTATTAGGATGAACATCCTCAATACTTCACCTGTATATAAAAAATTGATATGCTCTACTATTATAAGTATATCCAATTAATATACAATTCATAATTTTAGATTATATCTTGAACTTTTTAGGATAATGTATCACCATTTTAGAATGGCACCCTTACACGATGAGGTATTTGTAGGAAGGTCTTTTTTTTCTTTTCAAAACTCATTAGTGTTTTTTCTAATTTCTTATGAGGTACTTTGTTAAGTATGTAATAGATAGTCAAAATTACATCTCCCCATAAATTTTGAGGTGTTCTTGTACTTATCAACATGAAATTCATAATTTTTTTAGAGTTGGGATTTTACATTCAACAATGTCATTTTATTAAGGAAAATAGAGAGCAATGGTTTAGTAAATAATATCATTTGGAAATAAAATTCAACAAAAAAATGTCTCGTATTATCCATATTTATTGCTTTTCATTGCCTTTATCTTTTTGTTGAGTTGGTTCTCAACTTCATTCTTATAATATTTAAGTATTTCAAGAGCCTTATCTTTCATTCTTAGTAAATAGGTATTGAATACATTGTGCAACCATCTATAAAAGTAATGTTATTTTTTTTTTTACACCTCTAGTTTTCATCATTTCTAAATCTCCAATATAAGAGTGAATTAAATCTATAGGTTCACTACTTCTTTCAACTATTTGAAATGAAGTCTTTATGAATTTTTAATTTTATATAAACTTCATCCTTATAATTTTTCTAAAAAACTATAGTAGGCAAGTTTTACCAATCTTTGTATAAAATTATAATTCGCATGTCATAACCTATCATGCCATATGTTATAAACTCAAGACAATAAAAGAAAAAAATAATTTTATTATAATTTTCATCCTTGATAGCAATAACCACCACGTTCATCTTAAAGAGGCTATCACACATATAACTCTTACCACGAACATCCCGCTCATTATGAGTGCAAATTTGTAACTCATCAAAGAATATTTTAAAATCATGTTTGCTCAACAATGAACCATACATGAAATTCTTTCTAATGTCAGCAACTTGTAACACATTGTTGAAGGTGAGAAATTCCTCAAAATTCATCTTCAATATGACATTCCCATTACCCTGTACTTTTAAGGTTGGAGAGTTCCTTTTATATAAATAGAAAACATCCTTCTCTCAACCAAAACATGCCTTGTAGATCTAATTTCAATACACCATTATTCAGGATTGTTCAAAAGATTACTACTTTCTAAGATAACTATATACAAGTTCATTTTTGACAACTCTAGTGAGGTCATTCGTTTCAGCAATATTAGCTTATACAACCTTTCCTTTATTAGGATTGTCTTGCTATAGCTTACTTCTGCAATCCTTGACTTAATATCCAACCTTGTTCTAGATAAAGCATTTGTCATTAAAGATTTTGGCAATATCTTTGCTTTTTATAATGAGCTTATTCTTTTAGTTGCAGTTCTTATGAGACATTTTCACTTATTCACCGTATTTATGCTAAGAGCCAATAAGAAGGAGCTCGCTCTTCTTTTAAACAACATATTATTTTATTTTATCATCAACCTTAAAATGTTATCTTTAAATTTTTATCTCTTTTTACTAATGTTTAAGGTAGTTCTTGAAGTCATTCTAAGATAGAATAACCACTTAGAAATATTCATTCGTAACCATCTCCTCAACATAAATACCATATGGGATGAGTTTAAAATCTTGAACTTGGCTTATAATTATCCTTACATCAACCATTTTGAATTCAAGAAATTTGCAAACTAATAATTTTGTCAAGTCGACATCCTTAGCCTTGTACTTTTTATCCAAGGATTCTCTTAGTGCCCTAGCATTATCAATGGAATTATACACATCATAGAGTGTATTTTTTAATAAATTTAAGATGTAGTTCTTGCACACAAAATCATGGTGCTTTCATGCCCCGACAACTTCCACTATAGTGATATTAGACATTTTATCTAACATCTTTAATGCATATTTTACAAGAATTTTACCTAGCTCAACATATTGAGATAGAAGTGCATCTTCTGTTGTTGCTTTTTAAAATTCATACCACTAAGGTAAGCTACATTATTACTTGTTTTTTATTTATAATGGTCTGTTGTGCTTGATCTACAAGTTGTCTATCTACATGGGTAAGAATGAGTCTACTACAATGAGTTAAACCCTAAGTGGATGAATGTGTTCAAGCCTATCCATTCTAAAATCCAAGTTATCTTTGTCACTCTTAATTGCTTGGTGAATTGATAGATCATTTACTCTTGATCACAACATGTGGTTATTAATAATCTATCAAACCATGTCGACGAATAATTGGATGGGCCTATATTAGGTTCATTTAACCCAACCTGGATCATAAGAGGAGTTAAATGAACCTAATATAATTTCATATACTTTCCTTTTCTATAATTTCAAACATATGGTAATTTTTTTATATGACTGTCTACTGTTAGTTTAACGGTTGACCAAATTAATTGGGTCTAATAATTTGGTCAACTGATTTTTCCAATAATTTCTTAGATGTCTCTTAATGGATGATCAAATAGTCAATCGGTTCCATCAACCGATTGAGACAATAGTGATTTTAACATTAAAGCATGAAGAATGTTTGTCATATTAAATCATGTTTGTTCTCTAAATAATAGTCATTGATCGTTTGAATAAGATTTGAAATTCTTTTCAATAGTTGACTTGATTAAAATATAATTTAATACATGGATGATTGAATTAAGTATGACTTTATTAAAATATATTTTAGAAATTAAGGGATAAAATATAATTAATATAGAGATTATATTTCTAAACCTAGAAAAATCAAGTAAGGACTTGATTGGGTTAATTTATAAAGTTATCCTGAGTTAATTTATAAAATTGTCCTGAATTAATAGGGTTATTATATGGATATTATTCAGGGGACAAATTGATATTTTACCAATTTATAGGGTTTTTCATATTCCCTATAAATAGTACGTTATGCCTCTTTTTTCTTAAAATGATTGTCTATTAGACAAAAAAACTACGTAAGTCATAGGATAGAGAGCTAACACTCTAGGCATAGTAATCAATCTCTCCTAAATATGGATTTAGGAGATTTCTCACTAGTGGTTCGTGTGGATTGCCGTTGAAGGTTAGATAATTGGATGACTTGTGGTTTGCAATAACCCAACCTTTAAAGAATTATTCAAAAATAAAGAAGATCAAATCTTTAGGTAATAAATCCCTAAATAACTCTAGATCTATCTAACAGGATCCTAGGAATTCCCAAATAATTTTGTTTTATTGTTTCCGCTGTGTATATGATATTCGAGAATCTAATAGTTCATTCTCCTTTTATGAACTAGAATAAATCATAATATCATCTATAAACACTAATAAAACCTTATCTAAGTAAGGTCAAAATACTCGATTCATCAGATCTTTAAACACCGTTGGTGCATTTGTCAATTCAAATGGCATTACTAGGAACTCGTAATGTCTATAACGAGTCCTAAATGCAGTCTTTAACATATCCTGCTCCTTAGTCTGTAACTCATAGTACCCCAATCTTAGGTCTATCTTTAAAAATATCATAGCTCCCTTGAGTTGATCAAACAAATCATCTATATACGGAAACAAATATTCATTCTTCATTGTCATTCTATTCAGTTGTCTATAGTTAATACAGGGTCTGAGGGTCCTATCCTTGTTTTTAACAAATAACATGAGAGCTCCTCAGGGAGAATTACTTGGGCGTATGAACCCATTGTCTATTAATTCTTGTAACTAAATTTTTAATTTAGCGAACTCTATATGTGCTATTTTATAAGGTATTGAGCTATAGAAGATGTACTACGAAGTACATTAATGGAAACTCAACCTCCATCTCTTGAACCAATCCATATAACTCTTTCGAAAACACATCCGAAAACTCTCTTACTATGAGAAAATTACTCAATTCTACCCTATTGTTTTTAGAATCCATTATTTAAGAAAGGTATGTCGTACACCCTTTTCTCAATAAGTTTCTAGTTGTCATAGTCAAAATTATACTACTCAATATGGCATTCCTTTCTCCCCTAGCATCCTTATACATGTAACCCACAAACACAACATCCCCTAAAGGTGTACTAATTATGAACCTATTTTTTTAGTCTAATTGGTTGTACTTTTAGTTTACCTTTATTTTTTCTTTCCACACAAGGATATGTAGCTCCAAGATCAATTAAACAATAAGCTTACTGAGAATCTAATAGTAATGTACTTTCTACAACATTCAATGTAGTTTAGATTTCTTCTTGGGTCATATGGAACACCATTCCCTAGGTTTTATCCACTTGAGCTCTAGGTCATCCTTTGTTACCACTAGCCCCTGATTGATTTGGCCTCTCAGACCTATTTATAGTAACAAGTTGCTGTTGTCTTTACACTGGTTGTCTCAATCCTCAAACACACTCAGTTTTGTTGACCTTTGGGTCATATTAATATTTATATATTTTAATGATAATTTTTTTTAAGAAACATTTCGGAGAAAACCAGATATTTTAATACCAGATCCGTATCTTATAATGTAAATACACAGCCTGATATTGTGCAAAATTGGTAGAAAAACATGCAAGAAAATCACAATTTTTTTTAATAACCCTTGGATTTTTTTTGGAATTTTTTGTTTTTTTGTTTTTTAATTATTATTATTATTAAATTGGGCTAGGCCGAAACTGGTATAGCCCAACCCAGTCAGGTTGGGCCAACTAGCAACCCAATAGACCCTTCTTTTTTTCTTTTATTTTTGGGGTGGGTTGGACCTGGCTTAGCTCAGCGACCATGTTAATTAATTCTATTGTTGCATGCAAAATGAATTCTGCATGCAACAACTGCAGCAACAGAGGGAAGAGAAAGGAAAACAAAGAAAGTAACCTGGCATGGAGGCTTTAGCTATGATGAGGAGGTCTAGCTGGTGGCTGAGGAAGCGTTAGTGGAGGAAATGGTGGCCGACGTTAGCTGCTGGAGGAGGAAAAAAAAGAAGCTAGTAGAGGAGAGAGAGAGAAGCTAGTTGTGGCTGTCTTTGTCACCAACAAGATGGATTGGATGAGGAGGAGGTTGTGTGGTAGCTGTTCACGGTGGTTCTGGGGTTATGGTGGCTGAAGAGGCCGCAGAGAGAGAGAGAGAGAATTGACGGCGAAGAGAAGAAAAAAACTTGGGGGAGACTAGTTTTTTGTCAACTTTAGACCCTGATTTCTTCCCCCATGACCATGGAACCCACCCCTATTTATAAGGGGTGGAAAAGATATATTTTATCTTTATGGTGCCAAATCTTGGCCCTTGATTTGACTCAGAAGGATCCCAATTGTTGGCTCAAGGTTGTCAACATGGTATTGAAGAGTTACTACAAAAAGAAGCTGGTCGGGTTGGCCACTTTGGAGTGGTGCCACAACTGTTATAACGTCAATCGATCAGAAATGAATGCACTGGAGTGTAGTCAGATGTCAAACCATCATTTACGTGCAAGTTTTGTCAAATTTAGTAGAGAGATGAAGCATCAGATGCCTTAGAAAAAAGGCCATATAAGCAACATTTTCTTGTGAAATGAAGAAGAAGATAAACAATCTCTAGATGATGTGTTGTCTAGTCCCTTTTTTTTTTTTGTTATGTTTGGTCAAACAACTCTGTTTTGGCTCTTAAGATTTTAATTTAGGGTTTTGGCTGGAGTTCAATTTGGTCCCATGTCTTTTGATTGCTTTCAATTGCACCTTTAATTGACCTTAAACTTTTAATTTTATATAATTTTACCCCCGGTTAACTTCAATGTCAACCTTGAATTTCAGCGTCCTTTTCATTTTGGTCCTTGGTCTTGGATTTATAGAAACTGACCATTAAGCTTTAAATTCTCTTCAATTTCACCCCTGATTTCAATCAATTAGGTCCTTATAGTTCGGTGCCTATTGCAAAGTGGTCTTTGGCTATGAATTTATTCAATTTAGCTCTTAATTGGCCCCAAAAGCTTTTATTTTCTTATAATTTTACCCCTGATTTCAATCAATTGACTTGGTAAAAATTAAATTTGGTCTCCTAAAATTCCAATATTCTCAATTAAGTCCAAATTGAGCTCTCAAACTTAATTTTTCACCAATAAAGCCCCTAATAAAATTAATTTGACCAATTTACAGTATAATGAAGTCCTTGCACCTAATTAAATCATTTAATTGGATCCACGTTAATTTTTAAACATAATTAAACTTTAATTTGGCCAATGATTAAATCAAATTGACCTATTAAAAATCTAATTATATCTTTATGCTTAATTTTTATGCAGATTCATCCGATAATGATTTGATTTGACCTTGAATTTGCATTGTCTCTTTAGTTTTGGTAAAATAGGGTACAATTAGGCTCTCGATTCCATCCAAAATTACAGTTTGATTTTTTCTACATATGAAATCCTCCCATTTTGCTTTTGCCAAAATGTTAGCCCTCTTGCTATCATTATTTTATTTTTTGATTTTTATATTGGAAAGAAAAAAAAAATTTGGGGAAAAACCCAAAAATAGGTTATAACACACATCATTCTCTCTCTCTCCTCGAAAGGATTCGAACTCAAATCAAAACATGTGTCAAACAAAGTAAGATCAATAACATTAAAGGTATCAATAACACCATACTCATTTGGAAGATCAATTTTGTTTGTGTTGTCATCGATCCTCTTTAAAATCTGAAATGGACCATCACCACGAGGTTGTAATTTTGATTTTCTTTGGTTAGGAAATCATTCATTACGCATGTGCATCCAAACTCAATCACATGGTTGGAAAATAACTTGTCTATACCCTTTATTTGCTTTAAAATCGTACAGTCTGTTCATTTTCTCTATTTGGAGTCGAACTCCTTTATGGAGTTGTCTCACCATCTTTGCCTTATTTCCACCATCTAAACTTGCATTTTCTTCAATAGGTAAATGAATTAAGTTCATAGGAGTTAGTGGATTAAACCTATAAACAATTACAAAAAGAGAAAAGTCAGTAGTCGAATGCACAATTCTATTATAAGCAAACTCAACAAAAGAGCAAACATTTTTTGCAACTTTTCAGATGAAATATGTCATCTTAGAAAACCTATCAACCACAACAAAAATAGAGTCTCTACCTTCCTTTGACTTAGGTAAACTTAAAACAAAGTTCATATAAATATCTGCCCAAGGTTCAGTAGGTACAAGCAATTGTGTATATAGTCCATGCGGTTATACCCTAGATTTTGCCTTTCTACAAGCGATGCATTGTTCATAGATTCGTTGCACATCCTTTTTCATCCTTGGCCAATAAAAATGCTTATGCAATACATTCAAATTTTTTACAACCCCAAAGTGACCTATTAAACCACCCCCATGTGTTTTACGAACAAGCAATTCACACAAGGAACTAGCAGGAACACACAATATATTCATGTGAATCTCGTGATCACATGGTTACGCAACCCACAATCAAGATTGAGATCTGATCCCAAAAAGTAAAAATAGGTCTGATAGGAGTGTGACACAATGAAAACCTATCCCAAGGCACCAACACTATTGGAATAAGGTCAAATGACGCCACTAAGTCAGTTAATCTTCGATAAGTCAGATTCAGTTCGTTCAAGAACTGAAGAATACAAGAATCACTCTCACACATTAAAACTAAAAAAATTCAGAAGTATTATTCATCAATACTTGTCAAAATTTAGGTTACATGAGTTTAAATAGTTCTTGAAAAATTAACCATAATGGATCTACCCTAGTGGATTGATTTGGCCCACTTACAAAACTGACCCAAAAACCTTAAACTAAAAGGCCCATATCCCTATCCAAACAGGTCTTGAATCCTAGCTGAAAACAAAATATTAATTAAGCTCAAACAAGCCTTGGGCTGTAGTTTACAAAATAAAATAAAGCTCATAATATTAAATCTATGTTCTGCTGTGAGAAAAAAAAAAGAATGAAAGAAAATATTACATAACTTATTCAAGGTTTATTTGTAGCCTTCTTTGCAGCCCAATAATCCTAGAAACTAAAGGAAAATGTAGTCACCCATGTTGTTTCAAAGTTGTAGTAGGATTCTTTTATTTCTTTTACTGTGTTTTCTCCTCACCTAACAAGAAAATAAACAAATTAATAAATCCTAATACTTAAAGAAAATAATTAATGTTCTCATACATAATAAGAAGTGTAAAACTAATTAGGAATCCACAAAACACATGGAAACATCATAAACACAAGGCTGACTAAAATTTTGAAAAATTAGCAGCTTTGTTGTCGAAACCTCATAGCCCAAATAAGGTTGGATTGAACCCCTCTTACACATGGATAAGATGTACTGAGGCCTCCTCTTAATACTTCAATGGACCCTTCAAATTTAAATTAGTTGAAACCTTCAAAACCAATGCATTCAATGTCTCTTTCAATGCCTTTGTCTTGGACCGAGTCATTGGCCTATTTGGAAGATGTAATGGGTCCATACTCGTGTTTGTGAACATATATATATATATATATATATATATATATATATATATATATATATATATACAGAAAAAAAAAGAGGAAGATTGTTGACCTTTGGGTCATATATTAATATTTATATATTTTGATGATAATAATTAAATTAAAATGGACTAATGATATGCTTGGTTGAGATTAAGTTTAAATAGATTTATATGAAGAACATCAACAAGCATGAAGAATTAAATGAAGAAATAAATCAACAAGTCCAAGATACAAAGCAAATGAAGACTTCGTTCCTAAAGATTTAATTTAGTGTTAATTTTGTAAATCTTTATATATTACTTGATAGCACAAATTAAAATGAAGTCATACACTTCATATTGCATGCATTATAGAATTGATATGCATTTAGTCAGTTCAAGATTCATTAGGTTTAAAACTGTTAAATTTGGGTTTTAAGTTGAATTAGTCGACTGCTTGTTCATCAGGGATGAACACCTAGAATCTGCAGGAACCAATCAACTGATTGTCCTGACCAATATGAACCGGTCGATCGTTTCATTTGTCAAACGAATAGTAACGGTTATAAAACGACTAGTATTTACTAGAAACATATATATATATATAGGTTGTCTAATTGAAGAAACACACACACACACACACACGCACACACACTAACAAAAGATATTTTAAGAGCAAAAACAACTTCAAATTATCAATCATCATTCTCATATTTGTGCATTAAAACCTTTATATTTTTGTATAAGAGTATAAATTCTTACACTAACTACAATTAAACATCTTCATACTTTCTAAGTGCTATTAAGTGAGCTATAGAGATAAAAGCTTCAATTATATTATCTACATTTTGAAAGAGTGTTGCTATATTTCAAACAATTGTAATCCTTTAAGAGTTTAAGTAAAAAACTCTTGGTCTTTGGTGAAGTACATCACTAAGGTGAAAAATCTTGAAGATAGTATTTCATCAAGTGGTGAAAAAAGACTTGATAAGGATTCATCAAGGACATTGTAATCTTTAGCTTGGATTAATAAAGAATACAATACTCAAGATTGGTTTGGTGCTTGAGGTATAGATGTAGGCTTGTCAAACCACGTTAAAAACTAAGTTTCTAATTTTTATCTCTATATTGTTTACTTTAAGCACTTTAATTTTATTGTTGGTTAATTATGTTTATTGTGTTTAATTGAGTTAATTGTAATATTTGTTATTATTAGTGGAACACCTAATTCACTCCCTAGGTGTTTTTATTGTCTTAATCCTAGAACAAATTCTTTAAAGACAATCCTTCTTGAAATATTCCTGCCTCATATAATAATAACATCTACAACCTAATTACGACACTCCTACCACCTATATCCCTCCTATCTACAAATATAGCACCGGCCTGGTAATGCAGAACATTCTCCTGGATGCCTCAGCTTGCACCAGACATTGTGAGGATAAGTAATAGTCTTTTGTTCTAAAGCACATCCAACAAAACTACCTTTAGGGTTCGATTGTCTTCCAGATGACCTTTCACCTATATTCTGCAAAAACCCAACTACTGACCTTTCTTGTCCAACATCTCCTCTCTCTTTTTTAGCTGACTAAATTGCCCCCTTTTACCCCTCTTAGAAAAAAGGAGTTCTACCTGAAGAGAAGTCAATATCTTTTCTTTTACCAAGCCTAAATTGGTATTGCCAGCCCTCAATATGACATGCCTCTAGGACCTGAATTGCTTCTATTAGTTCTCTCACCGTCTTAAATTATAATACAATCAGCTTTTATTTCAAATCCTATTGTAATCCATCATGCAACCTCTTAATCATATATTGCTCAATGGTAATATAATGTGAGGCAAACATAGAGAGGTCACAAAATCTCCTCTCATAATCAAACACCGACATATCATCTTGCAGCACAGCTAGAAACTCTTACTCTTTCATCTTGTGGTGATATCTAGGATAAAACTGATTCTCAAACTCTACTCTAAAATCACTTCATACCTATAACTTTACGACTCTCCTTGATTGTACAATCTTCTACCAAGACTATGCTTTGTTTGATAATAGCTGGGTGACACAATCTACCCGTAAGTCTTCTAGCACTTTGATCTAAATCAAGGTCTTCTCCACTTTCCTAACCCATCTCCCAACAATCTTTGTATCTTATTCCATTAAGAAAGGCTAAAAAATCATCTCCCTTATACTCTTCATAATCCGTACTAAGGCAACCACATTGTTTGTGGGTGTCGTGACTATTGGAGCTGCTGACACTACTTGGGCTATTAGGGCCAATACATTATTTTTTGTATCTACTATTATCTTCACCAACTGTGCTACAAAAGCAGGGTCAATAAACGGTGTGGGGGGTCCTGCAAATGCTACTAGTAGAGGCGTGGTTATCTATCCTTGATGACTTAACCTTTTTAGCTATGACACTCTAGCCTGTTTTGAAGTGATGTCATCTCGGAGTCCAAATGATTCCCCTTGCCTCGACTAAATAGATGTTGATGGCATATGAGAAGCAATATCTGCTAGGGGATCCTCCCCCTGAACCTCATTAGAATCTACACATTGAACCCTTTTCCGTATTGGAAAAGGGATCTGTCCTCATACCATACCTCGTGCAAACCATTCTGAAATAGTTCAACATGTATCAATTTCCATTACAAACCTTGAACCTAAACTTGGGTTCTGATACCAACTATAACAAACCCAACTATTCAATATAATTTTCACATGCTTTCCTTTTCTATAATTTAAAAAACGATGTAGTGTTTTTTTATATGACCATTTGTTGTTAGTTTAACAATTGGCTGAATTAACTGGGTCTAACAATTTGGTTGACCGGTTTCTCCAGTAATTTCTCAGATATCTCTTACTGGATGATCAAACAGTCAACCAGTTCTACCAACTAATTGAGATGATAGTGATTTTAACTATTCATTCCATCAAGCAGTCGACTAGATCAATTAGTGAACCTAATCGGTTAACCGAACGGTGCAGAATCATATATTTTTATCATTTTCCTTTTTGTTCCTTTATTAACTTTTAGCGTGACATTTATTTTTCATGAATTGGCAACATTTATACGAAATCATCGACAAAGATTTCTCTATTTTTGGATTATACCAAGTTACCATTAACTTCTTTCATATTACAATTCATATCACAATCATAGTCTAACCATCCTGGACTTTATCTCATATCATTGTATTAGTGAAATAGGAAATATCTAATCCTAAAATCAAACACATCATATTTCGTAACTCAATTTCACAAATACTGAACAAATACAATACATAGACAAATTCATAGGGAAACATTATAAATTGAGTTCATACATTCTAAATCCCAATGTACTAAAAAGAAGTCATGATATTATAAAATCTTAAAAAGAAATTCTTATCTAAAGTGATACAAATATCATAAATCTTGATATTATTTACATACCCAAATTTATATTACAAAAGGATTGATATTTCAAAATTACATCTTCATTTGTTAACAAAAGGAATTCTCAACATCTATCATGCTGCTGCACAAAGTTGCAAAGTATGTAAAATTGATTTAACATTATGTGTAATTAACACCATATAACAGACATACAAAAAATAAGACAACTCTCATGCTATGTTATAGGCTTAAATTATCTTTTAATCAACTTTATGGTCTTATTGAATCATCTTACTTGGTCATATGTTCTGGTCATTCTCGAACCGATGCCACTAGCCCATTTCCAGGCATAATCCCAATTACTAGTTAACTAATTTAATCGCCCAATTACAAAGCACTAGTCCCATCACTGGATAACTAGTTGCACTGTCTATTTCTGGGCACTTGCTCCATTAGAGGATAACTAGTTCCATTACCCTTAATAGGCACTTGTTCCATTACAGAATAGCTAGTTCCATTATCCATTTTCAGACACTAGCTCCATTACATAATAGCTAGTTCCATTAACATCAACACACACACACACACACACACACATATAGCTAGTTCCACTTGCATCAACACACACACACACACACGCACACACACACAGAGAAAGAGAGAGAAACATACAACATTTATGAAAAACATAGTTACTTGATTCAACATAAAAGTATCAAGGTGTTAGGCACCTACCTAGGTCTTGTGCTCGTGATGCTATCCCCTGTTGTTGTCCTAAATTGTCAGTCTCTCTTGTTCCAACAAGAAACATTATCATAAATACTTCAACTATAATTGAAATTCATTTTCAATTCTCATTAAATCCAAATTTTTCACTTTAATAACAAGGAAATCTTTAAAAATTTATTCCACTTAATTCTTAAATCTATATGAAATTTAATTTCATATCGAACAATTAATCTCGAGTATGTGTGTGTATCTATATATATATATATATATATATATATATATATATATATATATTCCACTAATAACCCTAATTTGATTTTGCTAGGATTTTGATCAAAGTCAACTAACCTTTATTCAAATTGGTATGGATGGGTTCTAAACATTTTACCTAGTAATAATATGAACTTCAAAAGCTACTCAATTGAATTTTTTCCAAGCTTTTTCCTTCCTCCTTCTATTTCTTTACCTTTTCTCTCTAAATTCACTTCCCCTCTCTTTAATCTCTAGTGTTTAAGTGTTTCCCTCACTTATGAGTCTAATTATCTCAAATATTATGAGTGAATAATAAAACATTTATTTTTTATATGATTTTAAAAAAATGTTTTTTGAAATGGTTTTGGAATGTCGGTTCATAAAGGTCTTTTTAATTTGGATAAAACCTCAATGGGTTTTATAAATAAGTTATATAACCCAACTAGTTAGGTGCCCGCGCTACGCCGCGGGCTCACTTTTTATTTTCACAAAAAATATGATAAAAATTTATAATACAAATAATAATATTTTTTAATATTAATAATAATATTTTTTCAAATTTATTAATTATTTTATTAATAATATTAATTATAATAAAAATAATAATAGTTATAACACAAATGATAATATTTTTAATATTAATACTTTCAATTATAATAAAAATAATTATATTTATAAACTTAAGACCCAAGAACCTTAGGTCCTGATGAAGGACCCAAGAGAATTGGGTCCTAAGGCAGGACCCGTTACCTTTGGGTCCTGGCGCAGGACCAAAACGAATTGAGTCCTGATGCAGGATTCATTTGAATTGTAAAAGTATAAATTATTATTTTTATTATCATTATTGTCATTAATAAATTTGAAATAAAATATTATTACTACAAAAAAACCATATATTTGATTTGAAGGATAAAATTATTATTATTATTATTATTATTATTATTATTATTATTATTATTTGTGCTATAAATATTATTATTTTTATTATAATTGAAAGTGTTAATATTAAAAAATAGTATTATTTTTGTTATAAATATTAATATTTCTATTATAGCTCAAAGTATTAATATCAAAAATATTATTATTTGTGTTATAAATATTAATATTTCTATTATAGCTCAAAGTATTAATATCAAAAATATTATTATTTATGGTTTAAAGATTATTATTTTTTAAAGTATTAATATTAAAAATAGTATTATTTGTGTTCTAAATATTATTATTTTTATTATGATTCAAAGTATTAATATAACAAATAATATTATTTTGGGTATAAATATTATTAATTTTATTATAATTGAACTAATAATATTTAGAACACAAATTATAATATGTTTGATATTAATACTTTCAACTATAATAAAAAAAATATTTATAAGGAAAATAATTATATTTAGAAACCTAAAACTCAATAGCCTTGAATCCTGATGTAGACCCAAGAGCACTGGGTCCTGTTGCAGGACCCAAGAGAACTGGGTCTTGATGTAGGACCCCTGAGCCTTGGGTCCTGACGGGGACCTAAGAGAACTGGGTCTTGACGCTGGACCCATGAGCCTTGGGTCTCACCAGGGTCTGCAGCCATGCGCGTGGGTCTGACCCAGCGCACAGGCAAGGCAACCCAAGCGCCAGGTGTCCCCACATGACACGTGGGTTTGGCTTAGCGCCCAGGGCTTGCCAGCCCCAGCACCAAGTGTCCGCGTTCAGGGCCTGCAGTCCACCAAAACTAGAACTGATCATTTTCTCCCTAACCATCCCTTCAATGCCAAATGCATCCCAGTAAAAAGACAATCCCGCCTTTCCCTTGTTGTCCTTACAACTCGCTGTGGCAAGGGCAACTCTGCCATTACACTACTTCAATCCACAGTGCTTTGTGTCTAGGTAAATAGTAACAAGGACACTAAGCTATTTTAGTATATTATATAATATGCATAAAATATGATGGGAATATTTTTTTTTTTGAGATTTTCTTTCTTAGAAATATTGGAACATAAACACTAGAATGACTGTGCATGTAAACTTTCTAAAATTGACATAAAAAGAAAGTATGCTTGCTCTTTTTTTTTTAGTGAGCTTATTTGATGAGAAGTTCAATCCATATGCAAAGGATTTTAAAATATATTTTTTAGCATGAACATGAAAATGAAAGCAAGCATAAGAATACAAACTAAAGATGATAACTTAAACTTTTGAATAAAGGATCTCAAGTCTCATATTATTCATTCATGCATCAAAATCGCACATTAAAATTTGATTTTGTTTTTTGTATTTTAACATAAAAGGTATGCAAAACCTAAATGACACACAAACAAACCCTAAAAGCCAAATTTTATATTTTTATTCATGCATTTTTTCACAAATTTAGCCACCATATATATATATATATATATATATATTTTAATAAAAACACACAATATCTAGATTAGACTTAACTAAGCCTAAAAACACCATTTTGTTTTTATAATTTTTATGCATTTTAAAAAAAAAGCATATAAAGCATCATTTTATACTATTTTATCATAAACCCTAAAGAAAGAAAACAAAGGGAAAATGGGTTGTGATTTACCTCAAGGATGATTTCAACTAAATGGGAAGGTGTTGTGGAGGCTTTTGGTGGCTTCGACAATGGCTGATCGGTGGTGGAGAGGATTATGGTTGTTTTCTCTCTCTAAAATATTGTTTCTTCTCTCCTTGGTTAGTGCTATTTTTATTTGCTTTCTTCTTTCTTTTCTTCTTCTCTTACTCTTTTATACCATTTGGAATTCTTTGGTTCAAAATGAACTGGTGTGGTGCCAAAAACCAACTTTTTCCTTTTATTTACAATTCAATTTTTTTTTTAATGTGTTTTCCTTTTTTTGCTTCTCTCCTCACTTCCCTCAACCCTTTGGACAAGTTGGTTTAAGTTTAAACCTTCTTCTCTATTATCTCTCTTAAATTTTGGTATTTCTCTTTCTAGGCTTGTTCTCTTTTTTTTCTTCACATGCCCTTCTATTTATAGGCATAGGGAAAGGTCGTAGAACCTTTTTTGGTGGGTTAATCTCATTCATCGATCTCCTATGATCAATCTTGGCCATCCACCATTGTTGTACACTTTGTACAACATGCTCGATTGGCTTATTTGACAGGCATTTTCTACCACTAGAAAGAGGCAATGAAGCAGGTCTTTGGCTAAAATGAAGCACAAGTGTAAAGGAAGAGAATGACTATCTCTTTGAACATGATTTTTTAAAAATGATTTTTGAAGACAATGATTTTTGAAAATTTTGAAAGGGTAAAAAATGGGTTATAACACCTCTCGCGTGAGAATATAAAATGCTATAAACTTTTTTACATTTTATTAAAATAATAAAACTCATATTGTATAGTTTTGTAACAACATGTAACCAATAAATGATTTTAAACTAAATCAAAATCATGAAGCAACATATTTAGTTTTTGTTTTTCAATTAAATTATTCAAAATTATTTGATTAATAAACAAACAACAAAAAAAACAACAACAACAATAATAATACTCAAATGAAAACTAATTGAATTAAATCCTTCATAAATTGTTAATTAAACCAGATTTTCAAAACTATAAAACTTTAAAATTTGACTTAAGATTGTTGGATTTAAATTTAATTAAAGTTTAATTTATTTTTCAAAGATAAATAAAACTGAATTTATTTAAATTGAAGCTAATTAATATTTAAATCTAAATATTATACTAAACATCAAATTACATATTACAAAGAATAAAATAAACATGCATTCAAAGAAACATAAATTATTAAACTAACATGCCATCTAAAAGATATTAAAGTATTAGAAAACATAAACAAATTAAATCACACTTCCTTATTGAAGCGCTTATTAAATGGTATAACAAGAAAATGTAATTATCATAAGAGTTGTATCATTTGTTCTTAAGATGAATTTTGCGTGTCGATTTATGCAAACGGTAGATGCAAATTGTCCTACGTGACTCAACAATTATATTATCTAAGGGTGTGTTTGTTTTTATGATTGAGGTTAAGTTTTGTGCATGAGGCATACTAAAATAGCTAGAAAAAACAAGAAAATTTAGTTTTTGTGATTGGATTTTGTGCAAAATTAAGTTATACCCAACCTCAACCACAAAAATAAACATATTCTTAGAGACCGTTTGTTTACGCGGCTGCGACAGCTTTTAAAGCAAACCGTGTAAACAATACGTTTGGTAACCTTAAAACTCAAATTACTGTGTATGTGGGGCCCGTTGAAACCGCCGGTTCGTCAAAAGCAGCTCTTAGCTGCTTCTCACGCGACCGCGTCTATGCCAGGTGAATTAATTCACCAGGGCACTGTTCATTGGACCGTGTCCGACCCGATAATTTTTTTTAAAAAATTGTGTTTTACTCAAAAAACTAGTGTTTAATATTATTTAATAACACTACATAAATTAGAAGGACATCGCATGATGACGTAGCATTTGCGGAATTTGATCGCAATTTCAATTTTGTTTCTGATGATATTTTACCTGATTTTGTTGCACGCTCAAAATACCATGAAAACTATAGTCCTTATCGGATGAATTTCATACGTGATGAAATTATAGATAAGTTAATGAAATAATAAAAAATATTTGATATAAAATATTATTTATTTAATGATGTAATAATGGTAGTTAAATCTACAATATTTAAATTAAAAACCATCAATATTAATATATATCTTTTTTTAGTTATTTTATAACCTCAATTTGAAAAGTAGTTTTAACCAAATACATTAAACTACTTTTTATTCAATCTCAATTTCAATCACAGTTTTAATCAAATATATATAAATACGAAACCAACCTCAACTAAAAGTACTTTTTATAAAATAATTTTTTAAAATCACAACCATAAAAGTTACCACAATATTAAACACACTTGAAAAATAGAATAAACACGGAAAAATATTTTTTTTAATTAATGTGCTTCTTCAACAACCAGCCTAAACAAACTTAAAATAACAAAATCACTTTATTTCTACATGAAAAATAGAATAAACACGAAAAATGTTTTTTTTATTAATTAAAATAAATCATACATACAACTTGAAAGAGAAGAAGAATTTTTATACGGTGAAAATAAAATACACACTTGTATGCAAGCCTCAGAAGAGGAAAGAAGAATACTTTTTTTTTTTTTAATGTATTAGAAGATATATTTTGTAATATGCTTTTGAGGTAGGGCTATACTATAAGAATTTATGTCAACTTACGTAATTATTCCGTATTTTTGTTGTAAGAATACAGTATTATTGCCTTAAAATAAAAGAAAAAGAAAAAAAATACCAATCAATTACAAGAGTACAAACTGCTACAGTAAATCTAAGTGGACCGGGTCGCAAATCAAGATCCAGATCCTAAATCCAAATCCCTCAATCCACAGCATCTCTCTCTAGCAGAACTTCCAGACTCCATTCCCTGCCCTCGAACGAAGAAGGATGCAGGCCATATCGAGGCGATTAGGTCACCGATCCCCGATATCTTCTTTCAAATCAATTTACCCGCTATCCGATCACCGTAATCCTCCGCATTTCTAGGGTTTTTCTTTCTTAATTTCAAGTTACGACGACATTTTTCATTTTATTATTAATTTGCAGTTTATGGAGCTGATCACCCACGATACGGATCTACTCTGGCAACCAGAGGTGTAGGCCACCTTATTCGCAAGGGCACTGGTGGAAGATCCTCTGTCAGGTAATTCTGTATCTTTCATCTCTACAATCTCAATGAAAGATGTTTTCTTGTTAATTGTATTCGCTTTTATTGAATGCGGTATCTCTGAGGAAACATAAAATAGAATGAGTTTTATTTGCAGAAGACTGCATTGTTTGTTTAATTTTTGCAGATGTTTTAGAGTTAATTAAATTTTTATTTTTTGCAGTGGAATTGTTGCTACGGTGTTTGGAGCTACAGGGTTCCTTGGTCGATATGTTGTGCAACAGCTTGGTGAGTTGCTTGTAGTGTTAGTTTATTATCAAAAACTTCTTCGCTTGAAGTGTTTTTAGTTTTTGTCTGCAATTCTTATTTCCTGCTTGATTTGTGCTCCAGCAAAAATGGGCTCTCAAGTTTTAGTTCCGTTCAGAGGTTCTGATGATGATCCTCGCCACCTCAAGTTGATGGGTGATTTGGGTCAGGTAGAGTGGTGAATTAATACAGAGTTTTTCATCATGTAAAGTCTGTCTGGACTGAAGCATGGGTTTTTATTGTTGCATGTTCTAGGATGTTGTTTATTATGTTTATGGTATTCCTGATAATGTTGATACTTTCTCGTTTTACTTGTTCAGATAGTACCAATGAAGTACAACCCGAGAGATGAGAATTCCATTAAGGCTGTAATGGCAAAGGCCAATGTTGTTATTAATCTTATTGGTAACCTCTTCACTTGTGATATCTTTGAGCTTTTTAATTCTTAGAGTTTGCAAGTCTACTCATTCAATTATGCGCTATCATTGGCAGGAAGGGATTATGAGACAAGAAACTACAGTTTTGAGGAATTGAATCATGCCATGGCCGGACAACTTGCTATGGTATGTTCAGCACTTCTCGTTAAATCCTGATAATGCTGTTGGGTTATGATACTGCAGGTGTTCTGATTCTCCTGGCTGTGGATTTTGAGGAAGCAACATGTCCTATGTTGTCTTACTATCTTAGGTCTTCATCATTTGTGACCCTGTTCTCTGACAAATTCAAGTCAGAAGTTTCTTTTTTCCTTTCACTCATTTACTGCATTATCTTTCTCGACTTCTGCAGATTTCTAAAGAACATGGAGGTATAATGAGATTTATTCAAGTTTCTTGTTTAGGAGCATCTGCATCATCACCATCACGACTGCTAAGAGCTAAGGCTGCTGGAGAGGAAGCTGTTTTGAGAGAAATGCCTGAGGTGAATATTTAGTCTTGCTTTTACTATGGCCTATGCTAATGATGCATCATTTGGATTTCTTTAGGTATCATAGCATGGGAGCTAAGTTTATTCTACCCTACAGCGATCTTGATGCATACACTGCTTATGCTCTTAGGGGTTGTTTTTGCCCCCATACTCCAACCATCTTTTATGTGCTTCGTGTTTATTAAGGTGAACTATAGGCTGTGAGCAGTGAAATTGGTTTTCTAGGACATGGGGGTATTGGAGCTGTCATTTTGCTTTAAATCCAATGGCCGATCCAATCTCCAATGCCAAAATTTCATCATACATTTGAGTATCCTACTTTTGGTGGAAAGGATTTTGTTACCTTGATCCAACAAAAGTATGTTTTTCCCTCAATTCTATCCACTTTAGGATGGAAATGTTTTTGTTATTTCGGAAGGGAAGCTCCTTTGCCAAACAACAAAACAATGGCTGCTCTCTTTCCTTTCATTTCACTTCTTTGTCTTGCCTTCCAATTTCCTCCCACCAAAAGGAATGCGGTGGTGGTTTTGCATGCATTTGTGTTTTAATGTGTTTTTATTGATTCAAAGCTAAGTGACAAGGGATTGTTGCATTGTTGTGTTTTGTCTGCTTGCTTTTGATACCTGCTTGATTTCTTTTTATTTTTTTGCCAATTGCAATCAGACAGTATTGTTTGAAGATCAAATTTTCTTTACTGCAATAATATTTATGTATCTATATATTTTTTTCATGACTTTGCTACATCGGATTAGAGAAGTATTTTGGATGCTAAAAATTATAATTGACAACTTGTGCTTTTGTCTCTGGACCCATCAAAAACTGTAAAAAGAGTTTTGCGAGAATCAGCCTCTTAATCTGGTTTGAGTTTGGTAACCCATTTTATTTTGAATTACTTCAACTGTAAGGGTACTACAAGAATATCATGTATTTTTTTGGAGATGACTCAAGATTTTTTTTAATGGGTATAAATATTTTATTACAAAGAAAAAGGAAAGCTTTATTTCCTTTAGTGTAACAAAAGCAAAATCAACTGACTCTATGTGGAGGTCTTTTAGTTTTATGGTAGCTATTGGTTCTAGACATTGTTGTGAGATATGCTGTCACTTCTTTAGACATTACTTGGAAGATGCATCATATCTGGACATTTTTTAAGTTTGAAGTTCCCACAACAGGGACAACTCAAATACAAATACATACATGACGTCCTTTAGTTCACTGTGGTATCCATAACATATTGCAGACGGAAAGGCAAAAAAAATTGGCTGGACAACCATGCTTATAAGGTGCAAATCAAAGCTGATTTAAGACCATGCAAGAAAATGCTCCACGTTCTAGCATCCCCCCCCCCCCCCCTTTAGTTGTAAGCATGTTGCTTTGTAAGTCTTTACATACATTGACCTTAACAGGCAACAGTCATGAAACCTGCTGTGATGATTGGTACAGAGGATCGTATTTTGAACCGGTGGGCCCACTTCACAAAAAAATATTCCTTTCTCCCACTCATTGGAGATGGATCTACCAAGTACGTCAATAATGTAATGAAAAAATAAAAGAAACTTTCTGAACTTTTTGTGTATATATTCCTAATAGGGTCTTGTTTGCAGAATCCAACCTGTATATGTTGTTGATATTGCTGCTGCAATTATTGCAGCCTTGAAAGATGATGGAACCAGTATGGGGAAAGTATATGAGCTTGGTGGGCCAGAAATCTTTACCGTGCATGAATTGGTAACCTCTCTCCTGTTTTGTTAATTTTCATACTGTGATACTTGCTGAAAGCCTGAAACTACAGAAGTCTTGTGTGCAATGCAGGCAGAGCTTATGTATGACGTGATTCGTGAATGGCCTCGCTATGTGAAAGTTCCATTTCCCATTGCCAAGGTAATTTAACTCAAAAGAAGAATGTACTTTTAAAACTGCCATCAACTACCCATAAGACTCTAGGTCGTTTGAAAGTGTCTGTTTCACCTGCACTGAGTAGACAATAATGCTTGAGTTTGAGCTGTTTGATCTGAAATTCACATGTACCAAAAAGAGATGATAATGCTTGTATTGGAACAAACAGACTTCTAGTATCCAGCAGATATATTATATTACCATGTAGGCATGTGCTTACGCAGATATGTGCTTACGCAGATATGTGCACAAACTTCCTGATACCCAGCAGATATCTTCTATTATGCACAATGCCAAATAAAAGTAGTGTTGGCGTGTCTTTCACCAATATTTTTGTGGCTATGCATCCTCATGTCTATCTTTGCTAGATGGAAGCTTTCAACTGGACATCTTCATATCATTGAATTGCACCTGTGTTTTGAATGTTTGTAGGCCTTTGCAACACCACGAGAAATATTGCTTAATAAGGTTCCATTTCCGTTACCTAATCCTAAGATGTTCAACCTGGATGAGATCAATTCCCTTACCATGGATACAGTCGTGTCAGAGAATGGTGAGTTCAGTAAGTTAATGTTTTCCTTCTTTGCTGTGTTGTTTCAATATTTTCTCACATTATTGGTGGTTGCCTTTGGGGGTCTGGCTTGCAGCTTTAACATTCAGTGATCTTGGGATTGTACCACATAAGCTGAAGGGATACCCTGTTGAGTTTCTAATCTCATATCGAAAGGGTGGCCCACAATTTGGTTCTACAATCAGTGAAAGGGTTTCCCCTGATTCCTTCCCTTAAGATTCTTTGATCTTTCGTTTTGAAATGCTTGTGGTCCATTGCCAATTTGGAAACTTGGAACACATATGACGCTAGCAATTTCTCAAGGGAACAAAGATATGGACCAAATGATCTTGCTTGTTTAGTTCACAGTCAAAGAAATATTCATCATAATAACCATGCTTTACTTGGGAAACTTGTTGATTTGCCATTTATAAGAATTGCAGTTGTATCGCTTTTGGAGTTGGTAGCCTCGGCGTAGCAAGTGTTTGAAGAGGGGGCAATTTCCTGATTGTTTGCATAGTTAGGAATAAGCTGAATTGTAGATGCCTAACATTATTCTCCAGGGCTGTATGACTGTCATTTTTGGGACTTTTAGAAAGGAAAAAAGGTGATGGTTTTTTCTTGGTAGCAGAAATGTTTCTGTTATGTGTTTGTTCTTGTGGTTTGACGATTTTGGTTTTCATTTATGTTCTTTGGAGTTTGAAATGATTTATTTATTTATTTATTTTACATTCTAAAGGTGAAGGGATGGCGTTGTTTCTCTCATGTTGTATGAAGAGTTTGTGGAATTGAGTTTTGAAAACTTCGCACCTAATATCATGCTTTTGGAATAACATTACATTGTAGCCTACTTGTAACCAGTGAAAGAAACTATGCTCCTATATATATATATATATATATATATAATCTATTTGTTGTAATTCGTTTTATAAATTGTTTATCAAATTTATTGTTCTCGTACCTGAGATGATTGATTTATAATTTTTTTTTTAAAAATTTATATTTGCTTTCACAATCATCATAAGTTTTTGCTTAAAAAAACAATAACTATGCATCTCATGAAAAAAATGCATGAATAAGATAATTATTTTTTTTTTATTAAGAATATACTCTTTCCTCCTTTTTTTTTCCAAATCATTATAGTTTTCTCAAAGTTTTTTTCTGCCTTAATGAAACAATAAGTTTCTCTATTATAATTTTATTTGTAAATATTTATTTTTTATTATTGTAAATACATCACATAAATACAATTTATTTATATAAAAGAAAAAGGAAAAAAAATTAAGAATAAATTATAATATTCTATTTGAAGCATTGTAAAATTAAAAAAACAATTAAAATATTAATTACTATTTAAAAAAGGTAAACTAAATAATTTAAAAAATAAAAGAGAGGGTGTTAAATAACATTTAAATAAAAATATATGCATAGTAAAAATAAATAAATAAAAGGGTATCAAATAAATTTAAATAAAAACTCAATCAAAAGTTTTAAAAAATATGCTAGGTAGTACTAACAAGCTAGTTCCACGTGCCTGGTCAGGGATCCAAAAGTCCATGTGCTCTTAGCTGAAAATATCAAAAAAACATCCTCGAAGCATTAATAAACCCTTTTCAACCCCAAAACAATCTTTAATCCCTATATATAATTGTAAATTAAGCGAATAAAAAAAATTGATGGACTTAATCTATTTTTTCTGATATAATTAAAGAGCAACATCATTTCTATTGAACTCTTCTTGAAAAAGCAAACTCACTGACACAAAATCAGCTTTTGTGATGGCTAGAATATCATCGTAATGTTAAAAAAAAGAACCAAATAAATAGGTAAACCAAAACTTTAGGGAAGAAATTAAGTTTTTCATGCTAATATACAAATGAGACCTATTGTTTTTTAAATTTGAGTTCTTTTAATTTCTTTTTTCAACTACGAATAAAGCTTATTTCATAAAACTCATCAAAACATTTATCAGCAATTTGTATTTGCAATAGAATGCAAATAGAAAGAAATATCAATATATAAAACTATGATAATATAACTTGGAAGAATGAAATTCCAAATAAAAAGATATTTGATAATAAAAAATAATAAATTATATTGTTCATATGAACAATGGTGTAATAGTTGAACTTGGTAGGAGAAAAAGTGCATAACTCAGTGTTACTTTTTCTGTTCATTAGTATATTTGGTAATGGTTTGATCTGCGTTTCTTCGCGGTTCAAATATTATTTCTTAGTGACTAAATGAATATATAGGCTTTTCCAACATGTTTTTTTGGTATAAAACAATTATCAATCATAAATCAAAATATTTATGCATGCATCTAATTAATATAAATTCATATTTGATCAAGAGATAACTAAGATTTATATATTTGATCTCGCAACAGGAGTTATGTACTCAGTTGTTTTTAATAGCTTTGTTTCTTAGAATAAATATTTTAGTTAATCAAACAATTATTCATGTAAATCCCGAGAAAAACCAAGGCTGGATTAAATTAAAGAAAATAAACTAAACTAAAAAGAAGTGGGGGCAAAAACGAATACACTTAAAGAAAATAGGGCCTAAATGCAAATAAGAATAATTATAG